>Ga0316206_1000320_pt1 | contig 74621 bp, 64 predicted proteins | sample 6monthpyrite_MG_FD_204942 | JGI IMG/M metagenome (GOLD analysis project Ga0316206, IMG submission 204942) | Microbial mat bacterial communities from mineral coupon in-situ incubated in ocean water Damariscotta River, Maine, United States -... | ecosystem: Environmental > Aquatic > Marine >...
GAGAATATTTTTATTAAATAAAAGCTTGTTATTACTAAGCTTTCGAGTTTCTATAAATAATTTTCTTCTCAAACAACTTTACTTTTTAAAAATAAGCCAACACAACTACTTTTGCGAGATAAGCTGAGTATTAGACGGAACTTATTAATTGCAGTACTAGGAGCTTGTCCGAGAATAGAAAATCTACTGCAGAAAAGCTGGATTTGGTGCTTTTTTCCACTGATTCTCGTTAAATAGAGTAACTATTCGCCTCAAATCAGTGAAAAATAGCCCTCAAACCAGCTTTCCTTCGCTACGATTCCTATTCTCGGACAAGCTCCTAGTTTTTAACAGGGGCTTTTCGGATAAATAATAGCAGGCCAATAAATTGAGCAGGCAAAAACCAACCAAATACAGTGTTGTCAAAAACAAGGAGCTAATAAACCACACACTATTCATTGCAGCAAATAAGCCAATTAATTTTTTATTGTGAGCAAATTTAGGCAGAATAAGAACAAAAGCCAGGGGGGAAAACAACAATAAATTCAAATTCCAAGCCGCAATATGATGCTGGGTGAAAAACCAAACAACAAGCAACAAAGAGCCCAATACACTTTGAACAAGCAACCAAACAATGAGCGTCCACCGTTGCGTTAAGGACAGGCTCAGCAGTAACAACAAAACTCCAACTACACTTAACATCGCATAATGTGTAGCGAGTCCATTGACTATTTGTGACTGAGCTTGAGTGTTGGTGGCTTGAAAAAGGATATTTTTGGCTTTATTCCAATGTGTTTTTGTCTCTATATGCGCCAAATCATTGGAAAAAACCTCTGGAAAAACGGAAAGTTGCCATTGATTTTTTGATTGAAACGCAGGCAAACCATAAATAATCGCCATACCTAAATTCATCCACGCTTGCTTCGGTGCAGGAAAAGTAAGAGAAGACCAACTCTGGTCAGTTTGTATGGCTTTGAGTTGATTGGAAATTTCTCCCTCGGTCACTTCATCCAATAAGTCTCGAATTTTTGAAGTACAGTTACTCAAAAAATAATCGTAATGATAAAACCTGTTTTCTGCTCTCGATAAAAAAATGAGTTTGTTTAATAACTTGGTTTTTTGTTCTTTAGAAAGTGCCAGTGGTTGACTGGTAATTGTTCGACCTTGGGATTGGTAATCTTGCAATTCATAAGAACTGACATCAACACCCAAAAAATAACGCATATTCCCTTTGGCAAAATTAAGGAAAAAATTCTCTTCGTTAAAATTAAAATAACCAAAACCAAACAAGCGATCATCGTAAGCGTTCTTGATACGCAGTGCACTGTGGCCAAAGGCTTCCCAATAATACTCTCCAGGACTGATGGTGATCAATTCAACTTCCAGCTGTCGATTTTTGCTTTGAGCGTGACTCTGGTTAGCAAAGAGGTTTGCCAGTAACAGGATGAAAAAAAATGCAACGATTGGTCGCGTAACAACATGAGAAGCTTTATCAACCCTAACAGCTTGTATTATCATCTTATTTTCTATTCCGAGCTTCGGTTCTAAGACAAGGTCAACATCAATTGATCTAAACGGCGATTATCACAACTTAGCACTTTAAAACTGTATTTACCAAAGGTGATTTCATCGGACATTTCGGGCAAGCGTCCCTCAGAATTAACAATCATGCCGCCAATAGTGTCGAATTCATCGTTCGAAAATTTACTGCCAAATTGCTCATTGAACTCTTCGATTGGCAAAAGAGCATTGATTTTGTAATGGCTTTCATCTTGTTTTTGAATGAGTGGATCTTCTTCTTCATCTGTTTCATCATCGATTTCCCCAACAATTTCTTCCAACAAGTCTTCGATAGTCACCAAGCCCGCAACACCACCGTATTCATCAATGATGATAGCCATGTGATTTCGAGAGGTTCGAAACTCATTAAGCAAAATATTTACCCGTTTGGATTCAGGGACAACCACTGCTTCACGCAAAAACGAAGTAAAACTAAAATCCTCAGAAGTATTGGCAAAGTAACGCACCAAGTCTTTGGCCAACAAAATACCTTCTATTTCATCCTTGTCCTCGCCAACAACAGGAAAACGAGAATGCCCAGATTCAACAATAATAGAGAGAATTTCTTCGATGTCCGCATCTTTAGGAATGACCGTCATTTGAGCACGAGGAATCATTACTTGACGCACTTGCAACTCAGACACTTTTAGCGCGCCTTTAATCATATGCAAAGCATCGTTATCGATAATTTCATTGCGATGAGCTTCTTTTAAAATAACAAAAAGATCGTTGCGGTTTTTGGGTTCGCCCGAGAAGGCGTTGGATAGTCGCTCCAGCCAAGATTTCTTGTCTTGATTAGAACTGATGGTACTTTGATCTTCGTTCATTGAAGTGAAATACTTCCTCATTTAATAGCTGTATCAATTGTATCAAATCAACACAAAAATAAGGCTAAAATAATGGTTTTTTTGAAATAAACTAGGGATTTGACTGCAAAGCCGAAGCAATTACACTTTTTGCTTGCTTTGAAAGTTCTTGCACACTGAGATTATTCACCTGATCTACAGGGATTGCTTTATGAATAGTTAACTGAATTGTTGCTGGACAAATAACAAAAGAATTTGCAGCCATAACCTTATTTGCACCCGATATTGTCACTGGAACTATCGCTAAATTTAATGTTTTAGCCATACGAAAGGCGCCTTTTTTAAAGGTTAATAACTGACCCGTTTTACTGCGAGTTCCTTCAGGAAAAAAGAAAGCCGAAACACCATCAGTCACTTTGTCTTTGGCCGCTATCAAAGACTGGCGAGCCAATTCAGAATTTGAGCGATCAACAAAGATGTGCCCCAAAGCTTTACAGGCCAAACCGACAAAAGGCATCAAAGCCAATTCTTTTTTCATCACCCATTTTATTTCTGCTGGAAGATAGCCATAAATAGTAATAGTGTCGTACAAAGATTGATGGTTTGAGACAATAATATAGGATTTATTTGCATCGATATTTTCCTGCCCTTTGACCTTAACACGGCTCAAAGTGACAGCAATTATTAACTTTCCCCACCACGGAGCAATCCACTTACTGGCCCAGCGAGGACTCAATAAAAATGAAAAAACAATGGTCAACAAGGCTATCAAAGCGGTTACCAACCATGAGACAGGATAAATTACCAACCAAGAATAGAGCTGAAACATGTAACATGATTTGCTTTTCATTGCTGAAGATTTTGAATAAAACAAGCATTATAAATCAGAATTCCAGCTGTTTCATAGAAATTAAATGCCTTTGTTATGAAATTCATCTCGAAGATTTAGCCAATTGCTAAATTAAGAATTGATATTTGCCCAAATCCCGATATAAAAATGCGATTGAGAATGCAGGCAACCGATGTACATAGAAAATTAAGGGCATGTTTTGTCATGGTATTTTCTATATCGGGGTTTGGGTATTTAAAATATTGCATTTTATATTCTAACAGCTTAAGCTATTGCAAACTTGTCCTAATCAACAATCCTAAACACACAAAAAAAACAATGGAAATAGAGTCATTTAAAAGCAGCAGACAAAAATTACGTCCCAATCAAAACGATATATTAGATCGTTACAAAAACATCAAAACAGAAAAGTTAGCAAAAATGCAAAAGAAACTTTCTGGAAAATTAGCCAAACTGCAAAGTAAGATACAAGCCCAAGGCAAGCACTCTGTGCTCATTGTTTTTCAAGCCATGGATGCTGCTGGCAAAGACAGTACAATACGCAACGTCTTCAGCAAATGCGATATAGCAGGAATCAACAGTGTTTCGTTTAAACAGCCCTCCAAAGAGGAAAGCGCCCATGATTTTCTCTGGCGATGTCATAAACACACTCCAAAAAAAGGTCAAATTACTCTTTTCAACCGCAGTTATTATGAAGAGGTCTTGGTGGTTAAAGTTCACCCACAATGGCTGAGTTCGCAAGGCATTGAAACACCTCTTACTGACGATTTTTGGCAAAAACGCTACCAAAGTATCACTGAATTTGAACAGCATTTGCACAATTCTGGGACTACAGTCATAAAATTTATGCTTGACGTTTCTCAACAAGAACAGCACAAACGGCTCATACGGCGCTATTCCACGCCTTCAAAACAATGGAAATTTAGCACGGGTGACATTAAGGAGAGCAAATTGTGGACTCAATACCAATCCGCCTTTGACGATGTGCTGTCTCTAACCTCAAGCGAAACGGCTCCCTGGTTTGTAATACCCGCCGATGACAAGATACTCATGCGCTTGTTAGTGACTGAAGTATTAATCGATCAATTAAGTGCATTAAAACCCAACTACCCCAAAATGCCCGTATTTTCCGAAAAAGACCTCGTGCTCATTGACGAATTAATGAGTGGCAAGATAGCTTAATGCCCTAATACCGATAGAGAACGGCAATTATCGTACTATCTCTTAGTTAACGGTTGAAAATTACTTTTGCATGGTATATATTTAACTACGATACTATTCGTTAATAACTAAATGCTATGATTGATACTCCAAAACCAACCAAAACCGAACTCGCCATATTAAATGTCATGTGGATCATTTCCCCTGCAACCGTTCGACAAATCCACGAAGAACTTTGCACGAAATCCCGAACAAGTTATACAACAACATTAAAGATGCTGCAAGTTATGCACCAAAAAGGCCTAGTCTCACGAGATTCCTCGCAAAAAGCGCATATTTATTCGCCTGCATTTAGCAAACAAGAAACTCAAAGCCAAATAATTGATGATTTAAAAACACGCCTATTTGGTGGATCGATAAGCTCTTTGGTTATGCAAGCTTTGGGATCAACCCACAAAGCCAGTAACGAGGAAATTGATCAAATCAAAGAATTTTTAAAAAACATCGAAAAATAAAAAACCATGGATTTATTACTGACAAACTTTAGTGCTATCGGCAATGCGTTAGGATGGACGCTTATTCATTTTATCTGGCAGGGAACGCTGTTATTTATTTGCTATTGGCTTTTGACCCGATTGTTTTTCAAAAACAAGTTCAACTTGCATTACTGGTCTGGTCTGGCCTTTATGTTGTTGTGTTTGATTATCCCTGTACGTGAGTTTATGCTGCAAATGGGCTTGGATAACACTGACCTTATTCAACAGTTAGGAACCTATACTGTAGGCATCATTCAGCCACAAGGCATTTTAAATCCACAGGACATGAGTATTGCTTTAATCCAAAAATTCATTCCTTATTTGGTCTTGTTTTGGGCACTAGCAGTTCTGTTAATTAGCACACACCTTATTAAATCTTGGTTTTCATTAGTCAAATTAAGCCAAAAAAAATCCTCCAAATTACCTTCTTTTTTGATAAAAAAACTTGATGAAGCCAGTACTCTACTGCGCTTGCGATTTAAACCCGTTGTTACAATCAGCAAAGAAATCATTGTTCCTGCCACTTTTGGTTTTTTCAAACCCATAATATTACTCCCTACTTCTTTGCTAGCTAAACTTCCTCAAGATCAAATGGAAGCCATTTTGTTGCACGAATTATGCCATATTAAAAGAGCTGACTTTTTGCATAACATCTTACAACTATTGGTTGAAACTTTGTTTTTTTACCACCCATTGACCAAATGGATTTCAAGGGATATACGCAAAGTAAGAGAACAATGTTGTGATCAAGACGTATTGAAACTAGAAGCTAACCCACTAACTTATGCAAAAGCATTAACCAATATAGCACTCATTTACAACAAAGAAAGCACCCAGAAAAACTCTCATCTGCAAATAGCGGCCAATGATGGTGAACTCTTAAGCAGAATTAAATTTCTTATGGTGGAAAAACGATCCAAATCCCCGGTTAACACCCTTATATTAAGCCTGCTTATTGCTAGTAGCACTCTGTTTGTATTTCAAGGAATCATGTCAAATAAGCAGCTGAGCCCTAGTACAAACTCGGTTTTACAACTCAGCAATGATTCTTTAACTATTAAAAAGTCTGACACCCATGGTTATAACATACCCAACATCTATCAGCTTATAAAACAGCAACCTCAAGAAAAAACGACCAAATCTAGTGTTGATAAGACTACAACAAGGAAAGAAAGAATCACTCCTGTCAAGGCAAAAGTGAAGAAAGTACAGGCAATAAAGACTAGTAACAGCACAAGCGCTTCAGAATCAAACGACACAAAACCAATCACAACAGAAGCCATTAATACTGATAGCTCTGATGGTTCAACCCGCTCTGCTGCACTAGACTCTGATACGAGTATAAGTTCCTCAAACTCCGATATAAAGCCTAATAAAATAAAGAATTCATTTCCAAAAATCATTAAATTTGTCAACCCTGTTTATCGTAAAATCGCTAGGCAACGTGGTGTTGAAGGCACTGTAATATTGAGTTTTTCAATAAATTCAGCAGGAAAAGTAAGAAACATCAGTATTGATAAAAGCTCTCCATTAAAACTAATGGATGGCAGTGCGAAAAGAGCCTTAAGACAATGGCGCTTTGATCCCAAGTCGATCAATTCAAACAATTTAAACAACCGATATCAGCAAATATTTAGCTTTAGTTTGGATAACCAGTTCACCTGCTCAAATAATGAAATTGGCACTCATTTATCAAACAGAGAAAATTGTTCCGACAATTAACTCAGCTATTCTTAACAGAGGTAACACATGAACTCGATTGATATTGATCACCAGCACAGTTACAGCAAAGAAGAAGCATGGGAAAGAGCTGAATTAATGCTAGAGGAATTGGCGCAAAATTATGGGCTAGAGATAGAACACGATGGAGAGAGTCTAATCAGCTTTTCTGGTTCTGGCATTAAAGGCACCGTAACAATAGACCATGATAAGATTAATATTTCGGCAATTCTTGGTTTTTTGATGGTTGCCATGAAACCCGTAATCAGCAGTGAAATTAAAAGAAAACTAGAACAAAAATTCAGTTAAATTACTACCATCTATACTCAGCAGTAATCTTATTACTGCCCTCTTACTTAATCAGCCAAACAAAATAATTCAAATGAACTGCTGTTAGATATTTACTGCAAAAAAGCTGCGAATCTCAGCTTTTTTGCAGCAGATTTTCTATTCTCGGACAATCTCTTAGGAATTCTTTTTTATTGACTCGATTAATTCATCGACAGTGCGTTTGAAAATTGAAACAGACTCAACATGAAAGTATTTAAGCTCCAAACTTTTATCAATCAGAAAGACCCCTCTTTTTATCCCAAACCAACCATGGCAATCGTATTCTTTGGAAACTTCCATATCTGTATCCGAAAGCAGTGTAAAAGGCAAACTATGGTCTTTCTTGAATGCCTTGTGAGACTCAACAGTATTTGCGCTAATTCCGATAACTTCTACATTTAGCTTCTTAAACTTATCCGCCCCATCTCTGTATTCTGTAAATTGATTGGTACATACAGGAGTACCATCACCAGGATAAAAGACCAACAATACTTTGTCCTTAATTTTGCTTGATAATTTAAAAGGCTTTCCATTGTCTCCAACAAGAGAAAAATCCGGAACTACATTTCCTACTTTTAACGGCATATATTATTACTCTGTAAATTCATGAGTTGGGTATTTTATAAGCATCGATTATAAATAGAAACCCATACTTAAAAATATGTTAAATAAAATGTTTTTTTTACCCAATTAAATAGAAATTTATTTTTTTTATGCTATAGTTCGCATCCAGATTGAGAGGGCAACTTTACAATCTAAAAAACTGGAGAGGTGGCAGAGCGGCTGAATGCACTGGTCTTGAAAACCAGCAAGGGTTAATAGCCCTTCGTGGGTTCAAATCCCACCCTCTCCGCCAGTTTTTTTCCTCAAATCATTTACTCAAAACCATTCTTAAATATAATATTATTACCCAAATCCCGATATAGAATCGCGAATGATGGTGCAAGTACTTGATGTGCGCAAATTTGGAACAATGACATCATCCTAACCTCTTGGAATACCATTTAATCCAGAGTCGAGCACACTCTAAACAACCAATGATTGAACTACTGAAAAGAGAATACAGGTATTTAACGAGAATTAGCTGAAAAAATGGCCTCATAGCAACTTTTCTTCGCTACGATTTCTATTCTTGGGCAAGCTCAAGCTCCCAATATTCTTGTATTTGATTATCTGCGCAACAATACTGACGGCGATTTCCTCGACGGTTTGGCTTTGTATGGCCAAACCAACGGGTGCGTGAATTTTGTCAAGTTGCTGTTGTTTTACACCTTCATTATGCAAAGCTTTGAACATTACATCGATTTTGTTTTGGCTGCCCAACACGCCTATGTAATGAATCTTTTGATCGCACAGTTGTGATAGCAATAATTTATCTTCAGTAAACTTATGCGTCATTAATAAGACATAATCACGCTGGTTTATTTCACAGTCTTGATTAATGTTTTCATAGGTAATTATACGTTTATTTTTTACGCTGTTATTCGCCAAATAGGTATTAATGCTGTCACGGTTGTCGTATAAGTTCACACTAAAACCCAAGCGCGTTAACAGCTGCGAAGTTGGCAGGCTGACATGTCCCGCACCAAAAATATGCACCTGCGGTTTGAATTGAGTTATTTCCTTATAAACCCAGCTAGTGTTATCTGATTGATAAAACACTTGTTGGGATACGTTTTTTATTGACTGTACTCCCTTGTGACTTAATTCTATCCCTTGCCCTGTTTCAAGAACCTTAAGAATCGTTGCTTTATCCTCTTTAAAGAGAACATTAAAGGCGATAATTTGCGAGCCTGAACAGATCATGCCAGAAGTTTCTTTGCTATTACCGTGGTGGTCTTGCCTGATTAAAAAATGAGAATACTTTTTATTCTGCAACAAAGTTTTGGCTTTTTCCACCATATTAAACTCCATGATTCCACCACCAATAGAGCCAAACAATTCAGCATTTTCTAGCACCAGCATTTTAAAGCCACGACGACCTGGAGCACTGCCTTTTGACTCGACAACAGTCAACATGTAAAGAGTCAAACCGCTGTCCATGGCTTTGAGAATTGTGTGATAAATATTCATAAAAATAAAGTCTTGCTGTAGGCATAATAGATTGCCATTATGCCAGAAAATAAGGCGCTGGCAAGATAACGATAACCGAGCCTGACGCGATTCTGAATAAAGTAATTGGCAAACAAAGAAATTGGAATATTCATAAGAAAAGATTTTACTGCAATACTAAATACTGCAAAACTACTGCTACCATAGGTGAGAAAATCAATGATAAGCAAGTGCCTAGCAATCCAAACTGGGTTGAAGTACATTAGAGCATAAAGAGTTTTATATAATTGACGTTTATGACCCGTAAACTTTGCGCATTGCTGCTCTATCCATGCAAAATAATTGGGTATCTCAAAGGTGTATATTGTTGCACCCACCGTCATTACTCCAAAAAAACGAAGCCAAGTAAATTGATCGAGAAAAAGTGCTGCAACGGCATCAAATACACTATAAACAACAGCTCCGCGAATGGCATTTATTTTTTTGAAATGGAATATAAACATATTTGAAGCTTAAAAAAACCGCCATAACAAGATAACATTGTTATAGCGGTTAAGGTTTTGCTACCCAGATCCCGATATAGAATCGCAATTTAGAGTGCAAGTAATTGATGCGCATAAGGAATTCACAAAAACTAAATACACCTCATTGGTGATGAAGCTTTTTTGAGGGTTTCTTAGGCACATTAAGGGCTTGTACTCTCATTGTGATTTCTATATCGGGATTTGATTACTAGATAATCTGACTAAGGAATGTGATCTAAATTAGTCCCTTCTTTTTCCACAGGCATTAAATCTTCACGAGTAATACCCAAGGACAGTGTTGCAGTACTGGCCACAAAAATAGAAGAATAAGTTCCGACAACAATACCAACAATCAAAGCAAAGGCAAAACCATGAATCATCGCTCCTCCAATAAAAAACAAAGCCAAAAGCACCAATAAAGTCGTCAAAGAGGTGATAATGGTTCTTGAAATAGTTTGGTTGATAGAGATATTAAACACTTCTTTTGCTGATTTTTTCCTCAAGGATTTGAAGTTTTCGCGAACGCGATCAAACACTACAATTGTGTCATTCAGAGAATAACCTATCACCGCCAAAAGAGCGGCAAGAATGGTTAAATCAAATTCAATTTGAGTCAATGAAAAGACACCCACAGTAATCATCACGTCATGCACTAAGGCGATGACAGATCCAACTGAAAAACGCCACTCAAAGCGCATGGTCACGTACAATAAAATCCCAATAATGGCATACAAAATCGCCAAAGAACCTTTCTCGACCAATTCTACACCGACTTGAGCACCAATAAAATCGCCTTTACCTACTTTTGCATTGGGATCAAATGATTCTACAATAACTTTAAGTTGATCTCTTAACTTTGTTGACTCATCATCACTGACAGATCGAAACCTCACTTGCACTGACTTGGCCGAGCCAAAATTTTGCACCACCGCATCTTTAAATTTCTGCTCCTCAAGAACATGACGAATCTCATTGAGTTCGACTGGTTTTTCAAAGTCAACGACAACAGCCGTACCACCGGTAAAATCCAATCCAAAATTCAATCCCCTCACCACCAATGAGCCTATGGAGATAACAATAAGCATAACGGAAAAAATTAAAGCGAATTTTCGCTTGCTCATAAAATCAATCTTTGTGTTTCCTAATATATTCATGTTATTCTCCTAGATTGAAAGTGATTTAAGTTTAGTTTTATTGCCATAGATGGCATTGACGATTGCACGAGTCACCATGATAGCCGTAAACATGGACGTTAAAATACCAATGCTTAAGGTTACCGCAAAACCTTTAATCGGACCTGTACCAAAGGCAAACAAGACAATGGCTGCAATAAAAGTAGTGATATTGGCATCAGCAATGGTCGAAAGCGCTTTATCATAGCCCGCTTTGATACTGCCTTGAGCCGTATTTCCTAATCGCAACTCTTCTTTGATCCGTTCAAAAATTAAGACATTGGCATCCACCGCCATGCCCACAGTTAATACAATTCCGGCAATACCAGGCAAGGTTAGCGTTGCTCCCAACAAAGACAGCACCGCAACAATCAAAACAACATTAAAAGACAGAGCAATATTAGCAACCAGACCGAACATGCGGTAATAAATCAACATAAACAACAAAACCACGACAAAACCAACAACTACGGATTTGAATCCTTTTTCTATATTGTCCTTACCCAATGAAGGTCCAATGGTTTTTTCACGTACAATTTCAACGGGGGCAGCCAAGGCACCAGAACGCAGTAACAAAGCCAATTTTGTGGCATATTTAGCAGATCTGAGGCCTGTTGTTTGGAATTTATTACTAAAAATACCATTAATTGTGGCATTATTGATGACGGTTTTCTTCTCTTGGTAGATTTTCCTTTTGACTTCTTTGCCATCAACCATGATTTTCTCTTCGCCAACGACCACTCTTTCTTTATAGACCACTGCCATATTATTACCTACATTTTTTCGGGTAAAATCAAGCATGCGTTTGGCACCAACATTGTTCAATGTCACTGAAACCATAGGACCACCATCTTGCTGATTCGTTCCAGCCATGGCATCAGTCAATTGATCGCCAGAAACAATCACTCGATTGCTTAACAAAACAGGACGACCCTCTTCGTCTTCGAAAAACTTATAACCTGCAGGAGCGGGTCTTCCTGATTGTTTCAGACTGTAGGCATTATCTGTCATATTCACCGCTCGGTATTCCAAGGTCGCTACAGAGTCCAAGGTATCCTTGATTTCAGAAGAATCTTGCACTCCAGGTAATTGTACGATGATGCGTTCTGCACCCTGCTTTTGGACAATAGGTTCTGCTACACCATAAGCATTCACCCGATTTCTAATGGTTGAGATATTCTGTTCTAGAGCTTTGAATTTGATGTCATCTATGGTTTTACTTCGTATTGTTCCCACTAAGGATTCCATACCATCCACAACTTTGCGTTTAAAATTGACTTCAGTTATTTGCTTGCGCAATTTATCAAACGCTTTTTCCGCTAAATCAGCCGATTTAAATTTGATAACCAATTGCTTGTTTTTCCATTTTAAGCTTTTTTTAGAAATTTTTGCTTTTGACAAAACTTGAATAGTATCGCCGCGAATTTGGTTGAATTTATTTTCTAGAGCCGCTTTCATATCCACTTCCATTAGAAAATATACACCACCCATTAAATCCAAACCCAAACTCATGGCACTGCCACCAGCCTTAGATAACCAATCAGGTATATACGTTCGAAGATTAAGAGCTGATTTGTAGCCTGTTAAGTTATCTATAACTTCTTTACCAACCAATTGATCTTCGACCGTTTCGAATTTACTGATAACGGTATTTTTCTCAAGAGAAAGTTTAAAATCTGTGACTTTACTGGCTTTTAGTTGTTCACTGATATGTTCGAGCAAAGCCTCATCAACCGGTTGATCTTTGATCGCACTGGTTTGAATAACGGGGCTTCTTTCATAGATATTGGGCAAAGCATAAAACACACCCAGAGCCAAGACAATGACAATGAGTAAGTTCTTCCATAATGGATAATGATTCATAATAAATCCTGTTTCTTTTTTATTTTATTGATTTGATCGTGCCTTTGGGCAGAACGTTGGCAATGGCGCCGCGTTGTAGCTTTATGGTGACATTTTGAGCAATTTCAACCGTAACAAAGGAATCATCCAAAGAAACTATTTTACCAAGAATACCACCATTGGTTGTGACTTCATCGCCTTTTCCTAAGGCTGAAACCATTGCTTGATGGTCTTTCATTTTTTTTTGTTGCGGTCTAATCAGTAAAAAATACATGACCACAAAAATTAATATTAAGGGGATTAATGAAGCAAAACCACCGCCTTGAGCAGCAGAACCTGTTGTTTGCGCTACCGCATCAGAAAGAAAAAAACTCATTACTATGTTCTCCAATTTGTTAATTTATTGACGAGTTATAAAACCGCGGAATTATCGCATATTTCAGCTTTAAAAGATAATATAAGATTGATGTTTCGATGAAAACTAGTATGATTTCAAACATGAAAGAAAATACATACCAAGGAGGTTGCCATTGTGGTGCTATCCGATTCCGTTTTTACTTAAACGACGCTATTGAAAATGAGACCATAAGCTCCTGCAACTGTAGCATGTGTGAAAAAACAGGCTATTTGCATCTTATCGTTGCAAAACAACACTTTAAGCTAACGAGTGATTGGCAAGAACTTAGCAATTACCAATTTAACAAAAAGATTGCACAGCACTATTTTTGCAAAAGTTGTGGGATTAAATCCTTTTACCAACCTCGCTCTCATCCTGAGTGCTGGAGTATTAATGTCCGTTGTTTGGACGGCTTTTCTGACATTAATTTTCGCATCAAAAATTTTGATGGCAAAAATTGGGAACAAAACATCCACTCTATCCGATGAATCGTATTTATCTCAAAGCAAACAAGGACAATAGCTACACTATCAACGATTGTTTGGACCATAAAAAATTAGGAAAAGTATTCTTTGAAAACAAATCAATCAAAATCAAAAATAAATACCGAGGCCAGTGGTTAGAAAATGAAGCAACAACTTTGCTGCAAAACAATTCAGCCAAAAATCTCAATGATTTGTACGTTCACTTCCTGCAGAAAAACTATCCCTTTGCTATCAACTTAGAACGCTACCCCTTTCCTGCATTCTTGGAATCGTTTCGTTTAAAAAAATGCGGATTCGACCTCTTTAGTCGCCCTGTATTTTTGCATCCTGCTGCAAAAAAAGCATGGAATAAAATGAAAGGTTCTGCAAAAAAATCAGGCATCGAACTGCGTATTGTTTCTGCTTTTCGTGATTTTAATTACCAAAAAAAACTGATAGAAAACAAGATAAAAAAAGGAATAGCCTTAAATGATATTTTGCAAGTCAATACCCTACCAGGATTCAGCGAACATCACACGGCTTGTGCTATTGACATCGCCACGCCCAGCAGTGCTGTATTAGAGCCCGAGTTTGATCAATCCGATGCTTTTGTCTGGCTGATGAATCACGCACATCGTTTCAACTTTTACTTAAGTTACCCAAAAAACAACAACACAGGCATCCTCTACGAACCCTGGCATTGGTGTTATAAAGCTAAACCTCAATAAAAACCATGTATATCCTACTAAAACAACGACTCGCTCACCGTCATTCCCGCGGAATTGCTCAGTTAAAATGCAAGGAGAGAAATTACTCAGCAAAAACATAACGGCGATTACTGACCTCGACATTGGGAGGTTTTTTATGGTGTTGAAAATAATCGTAGCCTTGTTTTAAATTTTTCCAGAAACCGATCCATTTTGAGTCTTGATGTTTCTCCATGTTCTTTTTTGACATTCTAAAGGGGAAAATATGCACCCGAAAAAAATCTTGCCCGTGAGATAATGCCGCATGACTTAAGGTATAAATTTCTTCAATTTTATCATCGGTCATTGCATAACAACCCACTGAAACACAATCTCCATGCACCATCAATGCAGATCCTGTTCGCCCATGCACACGATCATAAGCATTGGGATAACCTAAATTAAAGGACAGGTGATAGCTGCTATACGGATTAAGCTGATTGGCTTTGACAAAATAAAACCCTTCTGGGGCTTTTCCATCCCCTTCCTGCAATTTAGGCCCCAATCCACCAAAGCCAAAAGTGCAAACAGGATAAGTCTTGAACAATTTAAATTCCCCTTGCTTGGTCATCCACACCTCTAATTGCTCTTCTTGCTTGAATATACGAAGATAAATAGCATCTCCAAGAGTCAATTGCATTTTATTTAACTCTGATTGCAAATGAATCGCATTGTTTTTGATGGCTTTTTCTGCCCGTTTACTAGAAGGTATGTTTTGTGACATAAGAGGAGTTGATACCAACAAAAGGAGGAATTGTAATGGTCTAACAAAATATGTCAGCATCACTGACCTCGCTTTCTTCTTTCTGACACTTGCTCCCCTGCAATACCCCAATTATCCATTTCATACTCTTCGATAAGCACATGAGTGGTTTGAGGGTTTTTGTTCAACACTTGTTGCAATAGCGAGGTTATGCCCGCTATCAATTCAGTTTTTTGATCTTTTGTTACTTCTTCATTGGTGATTTTAATTGTTACTATAGGCACTTCTATCTCCTTTTTTGCAATCTTGTGATTAAGTTATCATATTCAATGACAATGGCAACTTATAATTAGTTCATAGAAACATATTCACCTAAAACCCAAATCCCGATATATAAAACACGATAAGAGCACTCCTACGTTGAACAGGTACATAAAAAAATGAAAACGATTCTATTATTACTAACACTCAGCTCACTTGCAACAGCTACAGACTATCATATTGGTCCCGGTCAAGCTCTATCAAGTATTTCACAAGCTCCATGGGCCACGTTAAATGCGGGAGATAATGTTTATATTCACTGGAGAGAACAAGCCTACAAAGAAAAATGGGTGATCAATCGCCAAGGCACAGCATCCCAACCCATTTCGATTATAGGTATCAGCAACAGTCAAGGCCAACAACCTGTCATTGACGGTCGAGATGCAGTGACTGTTTCGGGAGTAAATTTTTGGAACGAATCCAGAGGGGTTATTAAAATAGGTGGCTCCAATACGCCTACCGATGGCTTGCCGCAATATATAATTATTGAAAACCTTGAAATTCGTTCTGGTCGTCCGCCTTATCAGTTCAGTAATGACAACGGCGTTACTGAAACCTATGCAAACAATGCGGCCAGTATTTATGTTGAAAAAGCAGCCAATTTAACCATTAAAAACTGCACCTTAAGAGATTCTGGAAACGGCTTATTTATTGGTGCATTCAATGGTCTCACACAAGATATTAGCATAGAAAACAATTACATTTATGACAATGGAATCGTTAATCGGATATTTGAACACAATACTTATACTGCTGCTATCAATATCACTTATCAATTTAATCGTTTTGGACCACTTAGAGATGGAGCCTTGGGTAATAATCTGAAAGACCGTTCTGCAGGTTTGGTTGTGCGTTACAACTGGATAGAAAGTGGTAACCGTCAGCTTGATTTGGTCGATGCGGAAGATTCTTTGGTTTTAGTCAACCATCCCAATTATTCAGAAACTTTTGTTTATGGCAATGTATTAATTGAACCCGATGGTGCAGGCAATTCGCAGATTATTCACTACGGTGGAGACAGTGGAACTTTGGCGGATTATCGCAAGGGCAATCTTTATCTTTTTAACAACACTGTCATTTCAAGCCGATCAAGCAATACAACATTACTGCGCTTATCAACCAATGACGAAACCGCCCATGTCTTTAATAACATCATCTACAACACCGCCAATGGCAACAACATGGCCATGTTTAGCGGCAATGGTGTGTTGAATATGAATAACAATTGGCTGAAAACGAATTGGCGTCAATGCCATTGCTCTCCCTCAGGAATAATTAATGATGACGGTAGTTCAATTACTGGAACAGATCCTTTGTTTGAAAATTTTGCTGCACAAGATTTTAAATTAAACAACTCTTCAGCAGCCATTGATGCAGGAGCAGCACTATTGCCAGCAGTTTTGCCGTCACACGACTTAAGTCTTCAATACCAAAAACACCAGTCTTTTCAAAACCGACCGCAGGCCAATGCCTTGGATTTGGGAGCCTTCGAAAACTGCACTCTTGAGGCTTGTGACTTGATTTTTTTAGCTGGTTTTGAGTAGCTTCAAACCCCGATTGCAATAACCTCTAAACCAAATCCTAATACCCAAATCCCGATATAGAATGGGCTCCTATTTTTCATCAATAATCATGCCTAAACTTTCTTTCTTGAACGTTAAGAACCCTATTATTTAACAAATACGACCTGCCATGTTATCATTAAGTTTTTATACTGATTCAAGCCAAAACCAACCCTGATGCTCTTTACTTCTCCTGTCTTTCTGTTTGGTTTTTTACCACTGCTGTTCTTACTTTATTATTTGACTCCGCAAAAAGGTAAAAACCTCATTCTCTTCGTCTTTAGTTTGTTTTTTTATGCTTGGGGAGAATTAACCTATGTAGGAATACTGCTTTTTACTATATTTTTTGCTTATACATTTGGGCGATTGCTAGCCTTTAGCAATTACAAGATTAGCGTTCTGACTTTGGCTGTTGCACTGCATTTATCTGTACTCGTATATTACAAATACTTCACTTTTATTTTAGTGAATTTTGGTATTGATACGAAAAGTGCTGAGGCCATACACCTGCCTCTAGGCATCTCATTTTTTACTTTTCAAGCCATATCCTACCTTGTTGATATCTACCGAAGAAAAACCACAGTACAAAAAAACATAATCGATTTAGGGCTTTATATCTCCTTGTTTTCTCAACTCATTGCTGGGCCAATTGTTCGCTACAATAGCATTGCTGAACAAATCAAACAAAGAAGTCATCGTCTTCCGCAATTTGTTTCTGGGATCGAACGATTTAGTTATGGACTGGCCAAAAAAGTACTAATCGCCAATACCCTGGCGAGTATTGCCGATCCTATTTTTGCTCTGGATAACGCTGAATTAAACTTTTCTTTGGTTTGGCTGGCTCTGGTTTGCTTTAGTTTGCAAATCTATTTTGATTTTTCCGCTTATTCGGATATGGCTATCGGTTTAGGTCGAATGTTTGGATTTCAATTTCAAGAGAATTTCAATTACCCTTATATTTCCACAAGTATTAAGGAGTTTTGGAAACGTTGGCATATTTCCTTATCCACTTGGTTTCGGGATTATTTGTACATTCCATTGGGCGGCAGCAGAAAAGGGCGATTCAGAACCTACCTGAATTTAATTATTGTCTTTGTCACTTGTGGGCTTTGGCATGGCGCTAGTTGGAATTTTTTAATTTGGGGAGTGGTGCATGGGGCTTTTTTGATTCTTGAACGATTAGGGCTCGCTTCTGTTTTATTGGCTTTGCCCAAACTGCTCAGACATATCTATGCCTTGTTAGTTATTCTGATATCCTGGGTGTTTTTTAAGATTGAAAGCTTTGCCGATGCCTTGTACTTTTTAAAACTGATGTTTAGCTTTGGATCTGGTTCTGAAATTTACACCCTCTATTACTTTATCAACAATCAATTTATATGGACTTTTATTATCGCGCTTATTCTGTGCACGCCTGTTGCTCAGAGCATCACTACCCTTTATCCCAATAAAGAATTCATGGGTTCTCGTTTAGCGAATACTCTTCGTGTTTTTGCTATTGGGATTTTATTATTTGCTTCACTGGTTGTTATTTCTGCGATGACTTACAACCCTTTTATTTATTTTAGGTTTTAAATGAGCACCTCAAACCGAAACAATTATTTGATTCTTGCACTATTTAGTGCCTTCATTAGCATACCTACATTTTTTGGGATTTTTTATCCTAAAAACCCAGTTCCGATCTATGAAGTTTACAGAAAATCCAAAGTGCCCAAATATCCAATAAATTACAGCGAATTTATCAAATATCCACAAAAACTCGAAACCTATTACGCTGAACATTTTGGATACCGTTTCACTCTACTGATTTATTATCGCTTAAGTAAATATTTTTTAGCAGACTCTCCCCTAACAACAGCCATGTTTGGCCGCGACAAAGAGTGGATTTTTTATCGCAGTAGCACCGATGGAGATATTATTGGCGATTTTCGCAATATCAATCAGTTTTCAGCAGAAAAACTCAATCATATGGCTCAACAATTACTCGAAAAACAAAAGTGGCTTAAAGAACAAGGCATCGAATATTTGTATGTTATTGCCCCTTCCAAGCATTACATCTACCCGGAAAAACTACCCAAGCATATTTACAGACTGAAAAAACAAAATAAGATAGAACAATGGGTAGAGACCTTAAAGCAACATCCTGAGATTAATTTCATCTATCTGGCTCCACTACTCACCAAAGCAAAAAGCAGTGATTTACTCTATTTCCGTGCCGATACACATTGGAATGAACTTGGAGCTAATATTGCTCAATTTCATATCGCAAAAAAAATCCAAAGTTTGTTACCCAATAAATTCACACCCATTCTGCATCAAACATCTTCCTTCAAAGCCATTGATTATCAAGGAGACTTAGCCCAATACATGGGACTTGGGGATTACTTCAATGAAAAAAGATATATCCCAAATTTAGACCCTTGTTCTCTGGATTATACGCCTGAGAAAAAAAGCTTTAACCAAACTTTTAGCACCCAGTGCTTGGATAACAAACTTGATGCATTGGTTTTTAGAGATTCGTATTTTTCAAGCCTGCAACCGTATCTATCCACATATTTTGATGAAAGTACTTATATTTGGAAACGGTTAAGCCTTGAAGATTTAAAAGAGCAAGTAGAAATTTATCATCCCACTATTGTGATTGAAGAAAATGTGGATCGTTACATTAAATAGAGCCCGAGTGACCATTCCCCTCAAAAATCTTTTAGGAAAAGATTTTCATGCCAGCCACATAGATGAGTGGCTTCGATTCCATGTTGAAAATATCAATACATTACAATAACATACACTTAACAAAGTGCCATTCTCCCTGCTTTCCCTTCATTGCAAATCCTATTCTCGAACAAGCTGCAAGGAGCTAGTCTGAGAATAGAAATTTACAATTCACCTCTCTCAGCAAAGATTGAGGTAGGCGACTTTAGAAAAAGTTGTATTGAAAGTCAACACCCCAAATTCTTGGGTCATTAACAATACCTTCAAGATTATTAAAATCAATAGCTGCAATTAATTTGTCTTGGTTGGTAATGTTTCTACCATAAAAGCCAGTGGACCATCTTTCTGTTTCATAAGCAATTCTTAAACCGCCTTCTAACAGTGCATCACCACGGAACTCTCTTGACTCATACAAAAAGAAGTTAATACTGCTTCTGTAAGCCCAATCGGTAGAAAGCACAATATCGCCACCATCAAGAGGGATAATATGTTTTAAGATCAAGTTAGATGTCCATCTTGGAGCTCGTGGCAAAGAATTACCGTCAATTGAAACAGTACCTTCAATAGCACCCGCTGGATCTAAAACAGTACAACCCGCTCCACAGGGAGAAACAGTTAAATTAGGATCTTGAATCTCAGTAAAGTTATAACTAACACCAAAAGTTAACAAGGTATTTTCCGCCAATTTTGCAGTTAAATCAGTTTCGAAACCGTAACCAATAGTTTTGTCTGCATTGACCAACTGATTAACATTGGCTGTACCTGAACCCGCAGTTAGTTGCTGATCATTCATTTGATAATAAAAAACCGATGCATTTAAACGCGCGCGATTTTCCATGAGTTCTTTTTTGAAACCCGCTTCGATAGAGGTTACAGTCTCAGAATTAGCTACAGTAATTGCTCCACCAAATAAGACACGACCCTGAATACTAGGAGCTCTAAAACCACGAGCCAAACGTGCATAAATATTGGTATCGTCATCTAACACATGACTGATGCTTAAATTACCAGAAAAATTACTGTCAGAAGGGTTTACCGATGCAGGAGGAACAGCTGGCCCACCAAAAGGAGCTAAAGGAACGGCAGCAGTATAGTCTTTCGAATCGTTTGACCATCTTATACCAGCGGTCACTGTGGTTGCATCAGAAATATAAAAGTCAGCTTGACCGAACAAAGCATAGGCTGTAGTTTCTTGTACTTGAGTTGCATAGCCACTAAAGTTATCGGTTAAATCATCGTAATTAAAAGATTCCACTTCTAAATATTCATCAAAGTAAAAAACTCCAGCTTGCCAAAACATACTATCGCTTACTTGAGAAATTCTGAACTCTTGAGTAAATTGAGAATGATCAGGAATTCCATCAGCTGTTTGCGCTGGAAAAGGAATAAACCCAGGGCCAGAAGGAATACCAGGCTCTAAAAATATAGCACCATAACCCCCTTCAACATCACCTCTAGAAAAAGCTTCAACAGATTCATATCCTGTGATAGAAGTCAAGGTCATATCGCTGTCCAAATCCCACTCGAGTTTACCCATAAAACCTGTAGATTTAACGCTTTGTGCATTTCCACCATCATGTGAAACAACACGTCTATCGTAACCAGAGACAAAATCATTGGTGCCCGGTTTAATAATATTCGCTCTGAATACACGAGCTGTACCATCCAAATCACGACCATGAAGATTGAATAAAGCGTTAAAGTTATCCCCTTCATAAGCTAATTGAAGGCGATAGGCGTCTTCTTGAAAGGCTTCTAAATCGCCATCACCATTAACACGTCCTTGGGTTAAAATTAAATTTGGATCCACTAATCCAGGTTCATTTCTGACCCAATCAGCACGTTGATCGTGCAAATACGAAATACGTGCAGACCACTGTTCGTTTAAAGCACCACCGATTGCGCCCTCAAAAGTTGCCTGACGGAATGAACCAAAACCAATTTTAGCATAACCTTCTGTATCTTGAGAGGGCTTAACAGAATCAAATTTGACTATTCCTGCTGGAGTATTACGACCGAACAATGTGCCTTGAGGTCCACGCAGAACTTCAACGCGATCCATATCAAAGACAGGAAAACCTTTTAACATAGGGTTTTCCATCACAACGTCATCGTATATAAGTGAAACGGGTTGAGAAGCATTCAAATCGAAATCAGTGTTGCCTAAACCACGGATGTAAAAACGCGGGAACACGCGTCCAAAATCAGATTCGACGACTAAACTAGGCACGCGACCCGAAATAAACCGAATATCTGCACTACCTGAACGAATTTCATCCATAACTTCGCCTTTGACAGCGGTGACAGACATGGGAACATCTTGTAGATTTTGTTCGGTTTTTTGAGCGGTAACAATCACCTCTTCCAAACCAAACTCTTCATTTTGCTCATCTTCTTGAGCATAAACGGATGTGAGTGATAAACAACCAGCTAAGGCTAAGCTGATACTCATTTTAAGCAAATGTTTTTTGCTGTTATTAACTTTCATATAAAATCCTCTTTGGGGCATTGAAAAATTTCGCCATTGATTATATTACTTTACTCTAATATTAACAAAAAATTAACAAAACTAATGGCTTATATCGCAAGAAAACAGGGATTATGAATAAACTCTTGAAGTTTTGACAAATATTGCCCCATGTGAAATCCATCCATTAAAGCATGATGCACCTCTATTGAAATTGGCATCATTAACCTACCTTGTTTTTCGTAATATTTACCAAAGACAATTTTGGGAATAGAATCATTGCTTTTATAGTTACGCGGATGGGAGAAGCTAGTAAAAGATATCCATGGAATAATAGAATAATGGATGATATTAAGGTCTTGATTATCACCATCAAATTCGTGGGGGTTTTGTTGCTGTAATCTTAATTGCTTTTGCGCTGCTGCATTAAATTTTACAAACGAGGAATGGTAATCAAAATAACAAAATCTAAAAGTTTCATCATCATTTAATACCGTACTTCCAGCATAGATTGAATCACACTCAATAACTGCATCTTCCAATAGGCGCAACTTAAAAGATTTGCATTCATTTGCAATGTGAATTGAGGCGTACAAAAGAGCGGTGGAATAGGAAATATTTCTATTGCCAGATTGCTTTTTTAATTCTGTCACATCAAGAGAAGAACAGATATTAAAAAAAGGATTATCGTAAGCTTTAAAAAATTCGTACTGTTTTAGTCGATTCCATCGAGAAATATCTAGTTTTTTATAGTTCATATTCATGTTCTAGTACTCAAATCCCACTATGGAAACGCACTCTAAGTTGATGTGCGTAAGGAATCAGCAAAAACCAAATATACCTCGGCTTTTTGCTGATTTGTAAGGTTCATTATGGACTGGCGCTATCATTGCGTTTTCTCTATCAAGCTTGGACAATAAAAAAGGGAGCTTACACTCCCTTTTTGTCACTCGATATAGCTTATATCCTTTTATCCATGTTTACCAACACAAATTATTGTCTTTTCAGTATCGGGGCTTGGGTTTTATTTAATGGACAAATCGTGCAGTCTATTCTCTGTTAAAGTTGAATAATACAGAGCTACATTTTTCATATCATCTTCAGTTAGAGTCGCGGCAAAGCCAGACATAATGGCATTTTTTCTATCACCTGATTTATAGTCCATTAAGGCTTTTACCATATAATCAACAAACTGACCTGCTAATTTTGGATAAGTACCGTTGATTCCTTGTCCATCCATACCATGGCAAGATTGGCACACTTCTTGGGCTTTTTTCTCACCTTCATCCTTATTACCAGCTCCAGCAATCGCAAGAGAAGTGAGTAAAAGGCTAGTTATCATTATTAATCTTTTCATTTTCTCTCTCTTATTTAAGTGAAGCAAAATAGGCTGAAATATCTGCAATATCTTGGTCAGATAAACTTCCCGCTTGAGCTTTCATTGTTGAATGCGAACGCTCACCAGCACGATAAGCCTTTAAAGCACTGATTATATAGGCCTCATTTTGTCCACCTAAACGTGGAACGTGATAATTTGGATATGCATTCTTATAAAACTTAATCCCATGACAGCCTGTGCATGTATAAGAGATCAACTTGCCATTTTCAACATCACCAGCGGCAAACGCTTGTGAACCGAATGTCAATAACAATGACATTATTAATACTTTTTTCATTCTACCCTCTGTAAAAAAATCGTTGCAGAATTATACAATGAGCGATTCTATTTTTCACCAATGCGTTTAGATTTAATTGCAATTTCACTACATTAGAGAAATTTAATATAATAAAGATGGACAATTTATTAAAAACAACTATAAAATGGTTGAAATTTCAAATTGAGGGTACTTAAAAATGAAGAAAACTAAGAGTCTTATCACTGCACTTTTGCTGTTACTAGCAACACTATCCATCGGCAAAGAAACATTTCAGCCATTTGTTTTGGCCTCTGTTGCAACCGCAGACTACCAACAAGTAATCACTGAAACCAAACAAAAACTGACGGATGCAGGCTTTACAATTGTCGGTCAATACTCTCCTTTTGGAAACAATACAATCATTATTACCACCAACGAAGATTCCTTAAGAATAGCGGCACTTTCCGAACGCGGAGCTTATGGCGCCCCTCAACGCATTGCAATAAGCCAGTTTGGCGATGAAGTCGAAGTGAGTTTTGCCAATCCATTGTATTATGAAAAAGCCTATTGGTTAAAAGCTTCAATGGCTGGAGTCGATAAGGCTCTTAAAGATGCACTTGGCTTTGTTAAGACTTTCGGCTCAGAAGATGGCTTAACAGCCAAGCAATTGAAAAAATACCATTACATGATTTCCATGCCCTATTTTGATGACCCTTATGAATACGACGAATACGATTCTCATGAAGAAGCTGTTGCCGAAGTTGAAAAACGCCTAAACATAGAAGGTGATGCACTATCTATGGTCTATAAATTTGATATTCCCGGCACCAAAATGACACTTTTTGGTGTACAAATGAAAGCCACTGGCAAAGATGAAGACGAGCAAGATTTGGATGAAGAATATCAAATGAACGTTGTCGATTTTGAACGCCCTGGTAAAAAAGCCTATTTTTCATACGAGTTATTGGTTAACGATGACGAAGTAGAAGCCCTGCACATGAAATTCCGCATGGCTCTTTATTTTCCCGATTTACCCATGACTGGCAAACATGGTTTTACCAAGCTAATGTCTTCTCCTGGGGAAATTGATGATGCTTTTGAAGAGTTGATTGAAGACTACCGTTAAGATGGAATTGTTATTCAGAACAAAGCCAGTATTTTACTGGCTTTTTTTATTGTTTGTAAATGTGGCTAACTCTCAATCAAAGCCCATTCACAAAGAAAATGTTCGCCTCATCACTCTTTCACCACATTTGGCTGAATTAGTGGTTTCAGCTGGAGCCCTTGATCATTTGGTTGGTGTCGTTTCTTACAGTGATTTCCCTAGTGAAGTCAAAAAGATACAACAAGTAGGTGATGCCTTTAAACTGGATTACGAAAGCATTGTGGCCTTGCAAGCCGACTATATTCTTAGCTGGAAAGGCGGGACACCTGCCGCTATTGTCGATAAATTACGATCCCTTAATATTAAAGTGATCGAAACTGAAATTAGTCAACTGAGCGATATAGCAAAGACAATCGCCCAAATTGCCGAACTGACTTATACACAAGAGCAAGCTAAAATTTCAACACAAAAATTTACCGATAAATTGGCTGAATTAAAATCCCTAAACCACCCTAAAACCACAAGTTTTATTGAAACATACCATCAACCACTTTACACCGTTTCTGGAAAACACTGGATCAGTGAAGCTGTGTCGGTTTGTGGTTATGAAAATATTTTTAAGAATCTCAATCAACTGTCTGTCACCGTAACAATCGAATCAGTTATTTTAAAGAATCCGCAAGCAATCATCAATATAGGCAAGCAGGAAGACAAGCAATGGCAAAAATGGAATGATTTAGCAGCTGTTAAAAACAAAAACATCATGACCATCGATCCTGATATTATTTCTCGCCCCAGTATGAGAATATTGCAAGGAATTGCGCAGTTATGCCAACATTAACACCAAAGTTCCTCTTTCGTTTCATCGGTATAACGCGCCAATACAAATAACCAATCCGACAAGCGATTGACAAAAGCCAATAGCAGTGGATTGAATTCATGGCTTTGACTGGCTCGAACAAGGGAACGTTCAGCTCGCCGGCAAACACTCCGAGCCATATGAAGCCTAGCTGTTATTTCACTGCCTGTTGGCAAAATGAAATTAGTTAATGATGACAAATGTTGGTTATACTTTTCGACCAATAAATCAACTTCTTCGATCTGCTGTGCCGTAATCAACACCGAGCCTAGCAAACATAAATCACCTCCAACATTAAACAAATTATGCTGTAGTTGATTAAATTCTTGGTCTAACTCCTTGTCTTTATTAACAACTCTGACCCAGCCAATTGCACTGTTAAACTCATCAATGTCACCTATAGCGTCTATAATTGTATCCGCTTTTGAAATTCGTTGCTGACCCGCCAATCCCGTGCAGCCATCGTCGCCTGTTTTTGTCACTATTTTGCTTAATCTATTGCCCATAATTTTAGTAATAATACTGGTGTAAAGAAACAACTTTTAGTATAGTTCACGGACTTAAATATTAGCAAGATATAGTCCATGAAAAATACGTGTTTACACCAAGCGCACATTGATGCTGGCGCAAAAATGGTCGATTTTGGCGGTTGGGATATGCCCATCAATTACGGCTCTCAAATCGAAGAGCATCACGCTGTGCGTACCGACAAGGGCATGTTTGATGTGTCTCATATGACAATTGTTGATCTCACTGGCAAGGATTCTGAGCAGTTTTTGCTGAAATTGCTGGCCAATGATGTTCGCAAATTAAGCGATGGCAAAGCTCTGTATAGCACGATGCTTAATGAAAAAGGTGGAATTATCGATGATTTAATCACCTACAAACGCAGTCACAACAATTACCGTATTGTTGTCAATGCTGGTACACGCGAAAAAGATCTTGCTTGGTTTGCAAAACAAATAACCGATTTTGACGCGACTCTAACAGAGCGGCCGAAAGTGGCTATGATCGCCGTACAAGGGCCTCAAGCCATAGCTGCTTGTCTTGAAGTATTGCCTGCTGATATTGCCAAACAACTCTCAAAACTCAAAAAATTCTGCGCCATTGATGCGAAAGATTACTTTATTGGACGTACAGGATATACGGGTGAAGATGGCGTGGAAATTCTTGTAGCAGAAGAGACAGCCATAGATTTATGGAACAAACTAAAGAATGCGGATGTTCGGCCTTGTGGTCTTGGCGCTCGAGATACATTGCGTTTGGAAGCTGGCATGCACTTGTACGGCCAAGACATGAACGAAGAAATCACTCCTTTGGAATGCGGTCTTGGATGGACAGTACGAAAAGAAGACATGAATTTCATTGGAGCCGATGCCTTAGCCACTCTTAGAGCTACTGGTATTACTCGAAAAATGACTGGAGTGATATTAACTGAACGTGGAATCCTACGCCATGGCCAAGAGTTGGTTGATGAAAATGGTTTAACTGGTATAATTACCAGCGGTTCCTTTTCTCCTTCAGCACAAATTGCCATCGGCATGGCTAACGTGGATAAAAATTTTGCAAATAATGCAAATGTGAAAATTCGAAAAAAAGAATTACCAGTAAAATGCGTCAAATTACCCTTTGTTAGAAATGGCAAAGTTTTGATTAAAAACTAAAACCAATATTAAAGCGAGAACTATTATGAGTTATGTCCCTGATAATTTTAAATACGTAGAATCCCATGAATGGATTGAACTGTTAGACAATGGCAATGTACGCATTGGTATCACTGAACATGCACAAAGTGCATTGGGCGATATTGTTTTTGTTGAACTTCCTGAACTAGATTCTTTTGCAACAGGAGATGATTGTGGCGTTGTCGAGTCAGTCAAGACAGCCTCAGATATTTATGCACCCATTGCAGGTACAGTAGTGGCCGTTAATGAAGCTTTGGAAGATGCTCCTGAACTTATCAATGAAAATCCTTACGATGATGGTTGGATTTTTGAAATGGAAGTTGATAATGCTGACGACCTGAATGATTTAATGACAGCAGAAGAATACCGCAATTCGATAGTTGACGAAGATTAACGCTTTGCGGTTGAATGAACTTCATTCAACCGCAACTGTTTCAAAACTATCCTCAACGCACCACAACAAATACGACTAGGTTTAATTTACTATGCCCTTCATACCGCACACACGTGATGATATCCAAACGATGCTTAAAGCCATTGGCGTTGACAGTACTGAACAATTGTTTGATGAAATACCAAAAGACTTACTCATTTCAGAATTGAAGAATGTTCCAGAACAGTTGAACGAAATGCAAGTAAGCCGTTTTATTAAAGAAAAAGCCTCTGCTAACACACAAAAGCAATGTTTTGCTGGAGCAGGAGCGTACGAGCATCATATTCCCTCAGCCATCTGGCAGTTGGCAACGCGTGGTGAATTTTATACCGCCTACACACCTTATCAGGCTGAAGTTTCACAAGGTTCTTTGCAAGTCATTTATGAATTCCAATCGATGATGAGTAAATTTACGGGCATGGAAGTCAGTAACGCATCGATGTACGATGGTGCTTCGGCACTTGCTGAGGCCGCTTTGATGGCGGTTAGAGCTAACCGAAAATCAAAGTCCAAAACCATTCTAGTCCCCAAAACACTCAACCCTGTGTACCGTCAAGTTCTTCACAATATTGTTCATAATCAAGGCATTAAGATTATTGATCTTGATTACGACTTAGAACAAGGGCAAATCTGCCAAAAGGCCTTGGCACAGTTTGATGAGAGCGATATTACGGCTCTTGTGATTCCACAGCCCAATTATTTTGGAGTCTTTGAGGACGTTGACTTGTTGACAAATTGGGCACATGCCAAAAATACCTTTGCTATTGCTGTTGTCAACCCTGTTTCTTTAGCTCTGCTTAAAGCACCAGGTCAATGGGGCCATCAAGGAGTGGATATCTGTGTTGGTGAAGGCCAACCATTGGGTGTACCTCTCTCATCGGGTGGCCCTTACTTTGGGTTTATGACCAGCAGGCAAAAATACATTCGGAACATGCCTGGGCGTATCGTTGGACAAACCACCGATTTGGATGACAAACGTGGATTTACCTTGGCCTTTCAAGCCAGAGAACAGCATATACGTCGTGCTAAAGCCACCTCTAATATTTGCACTAACCAAGGCCTAATGGTTACCGCTGCAACTATATATATGGCTTTATTGGGCGAACAAGGTTTAAAAGAAGTGGCCACTTCTTGCATGCAAAATACCACTTATTTGAAATCAAAATTAAAGCAGGCAGGTATTGAAATTATTTTTGACAAGCCAAACTTCCATGAAACTGTTATTCGACCGCTAAAAGCTGTTGATGGAATTATTGACGCCCTTGCTAAAGACGGGATTGTTGCTGGTGTTGACTTGAGCGAAAATTATCCTGAGTTGGGCCGTGCTATGTCTATTTGTGTAACCGAAACCAAAACTAAAGCGGACATTGATCAATTTATTGAATTGTTAAAACCTGTAGCACTCTAATACTACAAACAATAAGTATTGTCTAATATTCACCGTTTTGTGTTGGCTTATTTTTAAAAATAAACCAACCAACCCTCCATTGCAAAATCTATTAAATCGGTACGGGCAGAACAGTACTTCGTTTCTGCCCATATTCAACTAATAAAACCCAGCCATATTAAGGCTACGCCCACCCCCTGCTCGTTTGTCACCTATAGACTGTAAAGCATATTCTATTTCGTATTCACCTGGCATTGGTAATAGAGTCAGCTTAATTTCCCACCTTCTACTTTTGTGAATATAAATAGCTCCAGAAATATTAATAACATTGGATTGGCTATTTATTTGCCCAACGATAATTTGAGGATTATCCGAGTTAAATTCAATCTTTACTTCTCCCAAATCCTTTTGCAAAGGTTTTAATAATTTAAAGTCTTTTGTGGTCACTGTACCCACTATTCGTTGTGGAACACCATCTTTTATAGCAACGTGAGAAAAATCGAAATCAAAATAACCAGAGATCTCTCCATGATTAAAATTAATGTTTTTTTGAATCAAAGACCAATCAGCGGTGCCACTTAAGCCTTTAATGATTTGTGAACCCTTCTTTTTAATAACTTTCCCATTAAAATCATAGAGTTTATCGGATACATCAAAATCCAGTGTGATTGCATCGTAGGACGAAGGGTACAACAACCAATTAATACGACCTAAATCCATACCTAAATACTTCAGACTCTCTGCAGAACCTTTAACAACAGAACCGCTGATATTTTCGAGTTTTATGGGTCGCATGTATTTTTCTAATTGCGAATAATAGAAATTAAAAGGAGTTAAACCTAGCGCTGCTAATATTAGTATTAGGAGAAAAATTATTAATTTTATCAGTTTCATCAATTCTGTTCCAAGGTAATTCGAGCATGACATAAACCAGAGGATCTATCGACAAGGCTAATATCCGCTTCGGGAATAGTAACATTGTAGTTTTCAACCAGAGGTTCTATCCATGCAATGAGTTTATCAAATTCAACACTCTCAAAACTAAGGATGAGTGTCTTGTTGTCTTTGGGTTCTGCGCGTGTCACAAATTGTGACAGCTGTTGCTTGAGTAACTGTTCATCGATCCAAGCGATAAAAGGCTGACTCAAATCTCGTTGATTTTTTTTGCTTTGGGCTACAGAAGATTGCAAAATATTTTCAGATTTCTTCATGTCATTCCATTGTTGGTACAATGTTGTTTGGTGTTTCTTTTTGGCAATTAATGCCCGACTTATTGGTTGATAGACAAAGGCCCAAAAAACAGCCAACAAGACCAAGGGCAAACCCAATTTAATCAACCGTTGCTCACTTGCTGATAGTTGTGAGAACCATTTCATTGCAATTGCTCCAAAGTAATCACTGAGTTTATACCCTTATCATTGCTGTCTCTAGTGCCAGTTTTTACACGCATCGAGTACAGATTATTTTCTAGCTGTTGTTGAAACTTATTCAACTCAGATACACTGTTTGCCTGTAATTTTATCTCAAGTTTAGTTTGTCTTTGCCTTAAAGCTTCAATTTGTATTTGAGGAAATTTCTTCAAAGTCTGACCAAGAGATTCTAATGCCATAACGAATCCAGCATTGTTTTGAGTATTTTGTGCTGATTTGTTTTGTTTTAAGCGCGATAGAATAGCTGAATACGGATCCAGTAACTCAGAACTACTGGCTTTGGGATACCATTTTAACAAAAAGCTTTTTTGTGATTCTTTAATTTCATCAATAGAAGATGAAAGTTGCCACAATTGGGTAAGACTGATCAACAACCAACTGATCAGTACAAGCAAAGCTAAGAGTAAAGATTTCTTCCACGGGTGTTTTGCTCTTTTGCTTTGAGATTGTTGGTTGTAAGTTCCTTGAAAAATATTCACTGCATTTTCAGATAACAAAGTATTCACTGACAATTGAGTCACATCAATTTGCTGACAGTTGATATTCTTAGCTGTGCCAAATTTAATTTTTTTATTGGCAAATACTGTAATATTCTTAGCTTTTGATAGTTTAATATAAGAAGCAATCAAGTTTTTATCGATACAAGTGCCAATTGAAGCCTCTTTGCAGCCATTTCTGACTAAGGCATAACTATCGTACAAACAAACTGTTAAATTTTCATCTTGAAAGGGACAGGTATAAACCTCCGAATATAGCCTAAAACTTTTCAGTTTATACTCTTTAATTTCTTGAATGACTTTTTCAAGTATATCTTTGCCAACAACCGTTACTTCAAACACTTGCTCATCAAGTGCAACATAAGCACAATGATTGTCAGAGACATCATTGGACAATTCTTCTTCAATAGCAAAAGGAAGAGATTGACGAATGACCTCTTCGTTTTTACTGGGTATTTTTACACGTGTGGAATAACAAAGATTTGCTGCAAGCAGCAGAATTAATTGTTGGTCTTTCTCTGGCTTTATTTCCGCCCAAGAAGAAACATCACTTCTTATTGAAGTCTGTTTACTCTCATCGTATTTGATTTGAAATTCTGGAATTAATTTTTCATTAATTCGCACAATGACGGAATTTGGCATAAATATTTATTTTGATTCCGATAAAGAAAAACATTGAAAAGACAATACGCTTAACCTATTCAGAAACAATAAAGTCATCTCTCTGAGAGTCGCATTAGTTCTGGATTTTATAGATCCATTTAATTGTTGTCTTACCATTGTCTGGTCTGTATCGGTTTTTCTATTATTTTAAGTACGATTCGAATTATACTCTCTCGTAATAATAAATCCTTGTTTATCACGAGAGAATAGCTTTATTGACTCTGCTTTCGGTATTTTGGCATCAACCAAAAAGCCAATGAAGGCAGCAATATTAAAGCTCCTAGCATATTCAACACAAACATAAAGGCAAGTAACACACCCATATCTGCCTGGAACTGAAGATCACTGAACATCCATGTGCCCACTCCAACAGCTAATGTAATAGCGGTAAAGAAAACAGCTTTGCCGGTCAATCTCAGTGTTGTGTAATAAGCTTCATATAAGCTTTTTCCTTGTTTCAAAAATTCTTGCATTTTACTGAAGATGTAAATTCCGTAATCTACCCCAATTCCAACACCTAAGGCAACAACAGGCAAAGTATTTACTTTTAAACCTATGCCCATAAAGGCCATTAACGCATATGCCAAAAATGACACCAGTGCAAGAGGCACTACTATTGCCAATGTCCCTAATACCGTTCTGAAGGTTAATAAACACAAGACAATAATAGCTGCATAGACCATGACAAGCATAGGCATTTGTGCTTTTTTTACGACATCATTCGTTGATGCCATAACACCCACATTACCGGTTGCTAAACGCAATCTGACTTCACCTTCTGCCAACTCATCAAGTTGTGTTAATTTAGCTGGATTATTGAGGTTATATGTGGCCACTTCACTGCTTAGGCGTTGCAAGACTTTTTCTGATCCTTCTTTATATGCATAAGCACTATCGACAAGCTCTTCATACTTAGCTGCTGGAGTGTCACCTAAATCTTTAAGAGCTTGAATAACAGTTTTAACACTTGCTGAATTTGACTTGTCAAACGACTGCAATGCTTTAACAACAGCCGTTAATTTGGCATCAGTCTTCGGTGGATATTTATTCCTGAATTTATTGACTGCATCGACGACACGTGTAATTGTTTTCGCTTTGTGATCTTCTGTAAAAATCATAATAGGCATTGAGCTACAATCTTTGTTGAGCAAACCCGTATCGGTTTCAATGCTGGACAGACTTTGTCTCATTACATATTCATTGCGTGAAATTGCACGCCATTTGGGGTTGCCTTCGTTCCAACCTGCGGTAATTATTTTAGCATACTGTGGAAGAGTAATGACCTTTTGTACTCCTTTGACGTTTTCCATATACCAAGCAAAACGATCAATTGTTTCCATAGCTTTATAACTCTCCGTACAGGCATTGGCACTTGATTCTGCAATAACACTGATCATATCCACACCCAAAGAAAATTGAGAGCTAATGGTTCTTGCATCTTTGTTGTATTGAGCTTCGGGTCTTAATTCTGGCACTCCTGTTTGAGAATCACCAATTTGCATCTCCTGAGACTTTATATATCCAAATGCAAACAAGCCGATGAGCGCAAGTACTGATACTGTTGCCATAGGGTTTTTGGCAAAACTGGCAAAAGCTTTCCAAAATTTAGAATCCTTGTTTTTCTTACACAAACACCTCTCACAAAATTTTCCAAAATTACAGGTGTTAATCGTCGATAACAAAATTGGCATTAAAACCAAATTAGTAATGATAATTAAAGCCACCCCAATCGTTGCTGTAATAGCCAGTTCTTGAATGATACGGATATCAATAAAGTAAATGGTTGCAAAACCAATAGTATCACTTAATAAAGCGATGACTCCTGGTGCTAACAGTACTGCAAATGTGTATTTTGCTGCGACCTCGCCATCCCACTTGCCTTTAACATGGGAAATAATATTGTCTGTCCAAGTCGAAATCATCTGTACTCCATGACTGACTCCAATGGCAAAAATCAAAAATGGCGTGAGGATATTCATGGGATCTATACCAAAACCTAATAGCTTTAGTGCTCCCAGCTGCCAAATAACGGCCACAACAGAACAAATTAAAGGAAAAACAGTTAATTTAATGTTTCCTGAGTACCAATATAGCAAGACTGCTGTTATTAATAAGGCCAATGCAAAGAAATAAATAACAGATTTAGCACCTTCTGATATATCTCCAACAATTTTGGCAAAACCAATCACATGTATGACTTGCTCATTGCCTTTTTCAAATTTTTGTCGTATGTCTTCAAGTGCTTGTGCTACATCTTGGTAATTAATTTTTTTATGACTAGTAGGATCTTCTTCTAAAAGTTCAGCCCAAACCATGGCACCATTAAAGTTTTCTGCAACCAAGCGCCCAACTACTCCGGCTTTGACAATATTACCCTTAACGGTCTTAAACATTTCTGGAGTCGGGGAAAAATCCGAAGGAATAACATTGCCACCAGCAAAACCATCTTCAACAACTTCGACAAAACGAACATTTGGAGTAAAAATTGAAGTCACACTAGCAGGACTCACACCTTCAATATTGAAGACTTCATCAGTAACTTTTTCTAATGTATCAAAGAAACTGGGATTGAACATATCTTCCCCATCTTCTGTCATTACTGCGATAAGTAATCTATTGGCTCCACCAAATTCAGACTCGTAATCCATGAATGTTTTCATGTACTCATGCTGCAAGGGCAATTGCTTTTTAAAACCAGCATCAACCTTTAATTGGCTTGCAAAATAAGCCATAGCAATTGTCATTACAGTTAACAACAATAAAATTATCTTTTTATTGTTGAAAATCAAGCCTTGCAGGAATGCGACCATTTTAGAATTATTATTTGTCATATTATTCACCTAATTTGCTCTTTTGTAATGCCAGCTTCTCCAATAAAGAATTGCGTATTGTCTTTAACAGAAACTACGCCTGTATAGTCACTGTTGCTATTGGGTATGTCTATTTTTGATAAGGACTTGTTTTTATAGTGCAGCACTGCGCCATTTGCACCGACTAAGATAATTTTATTGCTAAAGGTATGCACGCCTGCAAACAAACTGTCTTGGATTGGAGAATCCAATTGTTCAAAGGTACTGCCAAAATCATTTGTGACCAATACATTTCCTCTTAAACCGTAGAGTATCAGCTCATCTTTGTATTTGATGACTCCAAACATAGAGCCTGAATAGGGTAAATCTAAGCTTTCCCAGTTTTTACCAGCATCATAACTACGATAAGCCTTTCCTGCTTCTGCAACGACAAAGTATTTAAATTCATCAACTTTCACTATTTGATTAAGGTGAAAATCCTCATCCTCTGATAACAAAGAATCATTCCATGTCTTTCCTCCGTCGTAAGTGGTTAGATAAGTACCATACGCCCCAACGGCAAATCCTTCACTTTCATTGATGAACAAAACATCAAGCAAGGGCATCTGTCTGTCTTTGTCTTCAAACTGTATTTCCCATGACTCGCCACTGTTGGAACTGTACAATATTGTTGTGTCATGTCCAACAGCCCATGCATGATTATTTATCATGGAGACCGCTGTTAATGTCGTTCTTGTTGGCACACTTTTGGCCTGTGACCAAGTGCTACCATAATCTTTGCTTAAAGCAACATGCCCTCGTTCACCAACGGCTATGATAGTTGTTCCATTTGTTTTAATTCCCAAATACATTGAATCTTTGAATTTTGGCATTATTTCAGCATAATTCTTTTCATCCGCAGCAAATAACACTGTTGATAGAATCATCAAACTTAATACTATATTTTTTATCATTGAATTCTCTCTATATATTTTACATTGCTCTTTTTTGAAAACTTTTTGATGTCAGCTATTATAGCAGTCATCGCTGCAAGCAAATAGATCTATTAAATGTATTTAGTTTTGTTTAACAAGCAACTTTCAAACAATTTTACTGCTAAATATAATCTAATGAGACCTCTTTATAACTGATTAATCAAGAGACGTTGAGTAACGGTTTTTTAAAAATTAAAAAGGCTGAATTAAATCCAGCCTTTTTAATTACACTTATCTTAACATAGTCGAGGTGAGTTTATCTACGACCACGTTTCCTTAACGCCTGCGGCGTATAATTGGCTTCACTTAATGGTACATTAAAAGTGTTAACAGGATCTTTATTGTCCAAGCCAACAGCTACATAACGCCCAGATCTTAAGTCATGGTGTGTTTCAACAGTTGACCAAAATGTTGGTACGTCATAATAATTTATGCTGTGTGCCTCAGAGAATCTCCAAATAGCACCACGTCGATCGTAATGATCTGTCAGCATGATTTGATAACTGTCCTCATCCAAATAGAAAGTTCTACGTGAATTAATGTGCCTAACACCTTCTTTTAATGTAGCCTCTACAACCCACATTCTATGCAATTCATAACGCATCAAATCTTGATTTAAATGCCCTGCTCTTACTATGTCAGAATAATCCAAATCACCAGAATGCACTTTGTAAGAGTTATACGGAACGTACATTTCTTTTTTTCCGACAACTTTCCAATCGAATCTATCCATAGCGCCATTAAACATATCAGTCATATCATTGGTTCTTAAGCCATCTGATGCAGTACCAGGATTATCATAAGCCACATTAGGCGCTCTTCTGACACGTCTTTGTCCAGGGTTGTATATCCACGCTTGTCGTGGTTGAATTTGTTGATTCATGGTTTCATGAACCAATAAAATTCTGCCTGCCAAACGTGCTGGAGACTCAACGACTTGATAAAAATAAAGCAAAATATTATTTATGTCTTCAATAGTATTGCCTTCAGTATAATATTTTCCTAGAAGTTCCTCCTTTAATTTTACAACAGTGTAACGTCCAGTGGCCGTAGGAGCCACCTGATTATTGTAACGAACTCCACCTGAACCTTTGTACTTTAATTTGTGATTTAATATCAATTCGTAAGCATTTTTTGGATTAGGAAAAGGAAAACCTTCTGCTACATTTTCTACACCTTCTCCGCCGCCCGATAATTTACCTGTTTTGCCATTTTCAATAGTCTTTTGATAAATTCTTTCTGGAAATGATGCACTTCTACGAGTTTGATAAACTGGCATTTTATAGGTGTCGGGGTATTTTTCAAACATAGCTTTTTGACCTACCGACAATTGGTCAGCATAGTCCTGAAAATTACTGGCATCGATAGTAAACAAAATTTTGTCATTGGCAAATGGGTCTTGATGATGGTCCCCAGGTTTGTATTCTGCGGGTGCTTGTGTTATTCCACCTGTCCAGGCAGGAATAGTACCTTCAGCATTGCCACTTTTTTGAGCTCCAACGGGAGTCTTGTCACCTAAATTATCCGAAAAATCGTATGATTTAGCTTCTGCTACTTGTTTAAGAATTTTTGCATTCTCTGCTTTAGCAGCTAGTTGTTCAGCTAGTGCTTGCTGCTTTTTAGCTTCTGCTTCTACCAGCAATCTTTGCGCTTCGAGTTCCGCGGCTTGTTTTTCGGCCTGCCAACGCTCTTTCTCTTTTGATTCTGCTAACTTTCTTGCATTTTCTTCTGATTGTGCTTTCAAAGCCTTTTCTTTCTCTAGTGCAGCCAAACGTTGCGCTTCTTTTTCAGCTTGTTTTTGCGCAGCTAATCTCGCATTTTCAGCTTCTGCAGCTTTTCTTAGAGCTGCTTGTTTTTCTTCTTCGGCCTTTTCTTTGGCTCGGCGTGCTTCTTGCGCCAAACGTTCAGATTCTTCCTGAGCTTTTTTATTTTCTTGTTCTATTCTTGCTGCTTGAGCAGCCTCTTCTTCTAATCGTGCAGCTTCTTCAGCAGCGGCTTGCTCTGCTAATCTGCTTTCTTCTGCTTGTGAGATTCTATTATCGTTTGATCGTGTCTCCTCAGGCTTGGAACATGCAACAACCAAACTGACTGTTAATGCGACTATTAATGTTTTCTTAACAATATTCATAATTTCCTCTCTATTTGTTTAAACTAAATTTAATGTTTCAAATGCGTTATTGCAGTTGGTTTGAATAACACACACTTTCGCTCTTAGCATTACTAATACAATATAATAATTCAACCTATCTGTATATATCTTTGTGCTGGCACTTTTTTAGACATTCATGATGTCCTGAGTATTATTTTTTAAGCAAAGCTGTAAAGCCCAATAGAACGACTTTTATTTTCATAGGCACAAGCCTAAGCCAGTTTTTATTGCCTAAAAATAGACCGACACAAAACACCGAAAAATCACATGATGTTTACAAAAAAAGAGTTGCGAAACAACAACTCTTTTCTTTTTTTCAATGACTACCTTCGTCCTCTTTTTCTAAGTGCCTGTGGCGTATAATTTGCCTCACTCAAAGGTACATTAAAGGTATTTACCGCATCTTGATTATCCAAACCCACTGCTACGTAACGACCAGATCTTAGGTCATAATGAGTCTCAATGGTACTCCAAAATGTCGGAACTTCATAATAATTAATACTGTGAGCTTCTGAAAACCTCCATATCTCCCCTCTTTTATCGTAATGATCGGTTAACAAAATTTGGTAACTGTCTTCATCAAGATAAAAAGTTCTTTTTGAATTAATATGACGAACACCTTCTTTTAAAGTGGCTTCAACAACCCATGTTCTGTGCAATTCATAACGCATTACATCTTGGTTCAAATGTCCAGCTCGAACTAAATCCGAATAATCCAAATCGCCTGAATGAGCTTTGTAAGAATTATAAGGCACATACATTTCTTTTTTGCCTACTAATTTCCAATCAAATCTATCCATAGCACCATTGAACATATCTGTCATATCATTGGTTCTTAGACCATCCGAAGCTGTTCCAGGATTATCGTAAGCAACATTCGGCGCGCGGCGTACCCGTCGTTGACCTGGATTGTATATCCATGCTTGACGTGGCTGTACAGTTTGATCCATAGTTTCATGTACAAGCAAGATACGACCTGCTAATCGAGCAGGAGATTCTACCTCTTGATAGAAATAAAGAAGAATATTATCGATGTCTTCAATGGTGTTGCCTTCGGTATAATACTTACCCAACAATTCCTCACGGAGTTTGACGACTGTATAACGTCCAGAGGCTGTTGGAGCCACTTGGTTGTTATAGCGTACACCACCAGAACCTTTGTATTTTAATTTATGATTCAAAATAAGTTCATAGGCATTTTCAGGAAATGGAAAAGGAAAACCTTCTGCAACTTTAGCAGCTCCTTCGCCCCCTCCTGTTAATACACCTGTTTTTCCATTTTCAATCGTTTTATCATAGATTCTTTGTGGAAACGAAGCTGAGCGCCTGCTCTTATAAACATTCATCTTATAAGTTTCAGGATATTTGTCGAACATTGCTTTTTGCCCTACTGACAAATTTTCTGCATATTCTTTATAATTGCTTGCATCAATTGTAAATTCTATTTTGTCTGATGAAAATGGATCTTGATGATGATCACCTGATTTATACCCTTCGGGAATTTTGGTGATACCGCCTGTCCAAGCAGGAATAGTACCTGCTGCATTGCCTGCTCTTTCAGCACCCACCGGGGTTAATTCATTGCTTAGTTTAGCAATTTCATCAGGTTTTGCTCCAGCAAAGGCTGCACTCATTACTACTGTACAGCTCATTGCTAGCACTAGTGATTTTTTAATTAATTTCATTGAGTTCCTCTTGTTATCCTAAGTGTTTTAGAAAGAATATTTAATATTAATTGAGAAAAAATCTCTGTCATTAATAAGGTTACGAATACCAGCTCCGAAATAAGATGTGTAACTGATATCAGCACCCCACGTTTCTAGATAAACCGCACCCAATCCTACTGTAACTGACTTTCTACCTTCAATAAAGTTTCCACCAGGACCTGGTGTTATACCTTGAACATCGTGATTGAAACCCAGTCGCGGAGAGAGGTTTATGGGCAAGCCAAAAGCATTGTTAAAATCCAATCGAGTAATTAAGCGATAGCCCCAAGAGAAGGAAGTTGCAAAATTATCAGCAGATTCTGTAATAGGGTTACGTCCTGAACCACCATCTAATGTACTCGCTCCACCGCCTGTATCTGTGCCTGGGCCGTTATAACGCAAGACACTCTGATCAGGCAAGTCCCAAACATTTGTAAAACCAATTTCCCCTAAGACAACAATTTGATCCGCTTTAAATGGATTGTTTGGGCCAAACAACTGTGTTGCTGTCACTTGGAATTGACTCACTTCATGACGTTCCCAACCTTGAATATATTCACCAGGTTGATAGTCACCTAGCTGCGATCTAAATTCATTGTAAGGAGCTTCTGTCAATGCATTTAATGGACTTAAAGCAGCAAACAACACTTCAACATCATCAATTTGCAATGGTACATTTGGACGGTAAGATAGCTCACCAGCAATGGACAAACCAGAGCCATCAAGAGAAGTATTAAAACTTATACCGTACAAATCAATATCTTCAGGATACTCAGTAAAATAAGTACCACTGCTTGGGCTTGTGGTACTCACGGCTCTACCACTGATTAACGGTAATCGTGAATGGTAATTTAAGTAATACAAACCAAATTCAGTGTCATTCAACTGCGAAGCGAAATACTTCATTGAAGCACCGTATTGACCATTGTCACTTGCACCCCTGACAAGTTGTCTCTGAATACTAAATTGTCTTACCGTTGCAGCTAGAGTAGCCAATTGCTCTCTGACTGCAGGATCTGGGTGATTTGCAGCTCCAAAATCAAATTGGCCTACTTGAGAGAATTGTGGAACGATACCAAAGCCTAACATTAAGTATTCGGCGCCTGGGGTGGCAAAATCATTGGTAGAAAAATAAGTTCCAGCAGGATCAGGATCAATTTGTTCGAATTCAAACATGTACAAAGCTTCTAATGATAAATTTTCTGTGATATCAATAGAACCAAAAATCATATCTATAGGTAAAAACACTTCTTTTAATTCGGCACCAGCAACTCGTAGTTTAGACACATCAACCGGATTAATAATATTGATCCCTTGTTGAATGAAAGTACTTTCGCCCCAACTCACTACTTGGCGTCCCAATCTGACCGAGCCTGCATGAGAACCCAAATCAAAATCTTTATAAACATAGGCATCCAATAATCTTGTTTGCTGACCTACAAATATTTTAGCCGTATCAGACAAGCCTTCTTTTGAGCTGTTGGTAAAATCATAGAAAGATGTCCCACGAAAAAAACCACCAAAGCTTTTGTAACTGAAGCCAAATTCAGTGGTATATTTTATTGCATTGGAGATCTTATCGCCTTTGTCGTAGTTTAAATTACCATCATCCGAGTTAACAGACCACCTACCAGGAGCTGAAATCCTACCAGGCAAATCAAAAGCACCCACTCCAGGATTTAGATTAGCCTTACCAACTAAGGCTTCGTCTCTGTCTTGTGCTCGAAAGGCAACACCATAAGAAATTGTAGTATCCCAACTGGCGCTAAAATCACCTTTACTAAAAGTAATCGCATTTGCCAATGAAACAAGGCCTAATGAGGACGAGAGCATTGCTACTTTCAATGCTGTATTTAATTTATGTTTTTTCATTGTTTTTAATTTCATTTTATCTCTCCTCACTCTTGTCCCTGTACTACAGATTCATCTGTTACGACGACTGTTGTACCTAATGTTGCAATCATACTGGCCATTTGTGTTTGCATTTCAACAGTTGCAGCTTGCGATGCCACTGGACTTAAGATACTACCATGGTCACCTTCTGTAAACCTTACTGCTCCATCCAAACCTTCTGGATTAGAAGTTGTTGCAGAGATAGCAGGCAAACCCATTGCAGCAATTAAAGGCTCTGTTCCAGACAATGGAGCTCCAGGAACCGTATTGCTAATAACTTGATCTCCTAAGACTTCATGGAAAAGAATATTGTTTCTCGCCCCTGTAATTGGAGCAAAATTCAAAGGATCACCCGCATCAATAACTGTTTGCGTGACTACCATAAATTGATCATATTGCGCCGTACCAGACACAACTCCAGCGGCCTCAAGTCCCGCTCGGATACGAGGCCCAAAGGCTGGCGAACCATCTAGCAAGCGCGCTATTCCACCACCGCCAACGGATAAGACCGCCGTTGTCACTGAATCATCCAAGGCCAGGAATGGAGTTCCTGTAATGGTACCTAGTGATTGAGAAACAAAAGCAATTCTAGAACCATCAAAATCTGGATTGCCATCGGCATCATAATCCATCGTTGGAATCGTTGCGGCAAGTGTAAACAAATCAGCCATACCTTGGCGCAAAATATCACGTGAAACCAGTAAATTGGACAAGTTGATTGTGTAAGAACCAGAGGAATCAATCACTCCATCAGGGCCAGGAGCTCCTGTCTCATTATTAGCAAAATCCAAATCAAAAGTTCTTTCGTTTGCAATCGGACCAAAAGGAGTCGCTTCAACATAAAATGGATTTGTTGTATCTGTGATGCCATGCAAGGCTAAATCTTGAGAGATTACAGCATAACCAATAGAAGCCAATGTATCAGCTACAGCAAGCATATCTGTTCTATTTCTGGTAATACCATGTTGGAAAATAACAATAGGCCAGCCTGAGGGTGGCTTGCTTTGGCCACTGTTAGCATTGGGCAATGTGAGTATGACCGGATATGTTTGCACTCCTGTAGCAACAGGAAATGGATTTGCAAAAGTTAGATTGGTTGAAGATGGATCCAAGCCTAAGCCATCAAAAGGAGCAACATAAGCCCCTGGTGCTGCCTTCCAAAATGAAGTCAGCGGAGCTGTTGGATTTTCTGCACTTGGAGCTTCTAAATAATAAGGGCTACTTTGAATACCAATCCAAATGTCAGCAATTCCTGCTCCGCCAATAGCACTGGTATTTAAACCTGTTGGTGCCAATGTACTCGCTCCTGGGCCGCTCATAGCTTTTACCGCGCTCAACACGGGAGTAATTGATTGAGTAGTCATCACCCAAGAAAGGACGATATCAGCAGGATCAATGCCCATGCTTGAAGCCGCAAATTCTTGTGAATTTGTCAATTGACGCAAAGGTTCCAATGCTTGCGCAGTAGAATCAGGCAACAATGGATCTGTACTTGCTCCACTTGCATCGACTAAGGGAGAAGTTCGCTTTGCAATAAAATAAGTTTGATCAGGTGTAGCAATATTACCAGCATCATCGGTAATACCGTTAGTAATAACCGCCATATAACTGGTGATTTGCTTTAATGCTTTTAAAGGAACAATACCGACACCTGCGCCGTTTGGAACGGCAACATAGTCAACGCCAGGTTGTAATTCGGTAACAACTTCAGTCACACCACCGCCAGGGCCTGTCAATTTTACTTCGAAGACTCTAACTGTTTGACCAGAAACCACAGTAGCTGGAGCTACATTTGCAGAAAACGGTGCGCCCCAAGGAGCAATAGTAGAAAAACCATCCAATGCGCTTAATGCCACTGCTGGATCGCCAAAGTTTGTTGGATCATCCGTTGGAGGATTAAGTGTTAAATCTGTTGTACCACTTAATATTAAGTTTGTAGGAAATGGCAACACTCCATTTGTAGGATCAAATCGCGCTGTAATAACAGCTGTAACGGGATCTCCACCTGGATTTGTTGCTGGGCCGGTTTCAACAGCTCTTGGAGCGTTCGAAGAACTGCTACAAGCGTTTAAAACCGCGATTGATATAAGTGTTAATATTAAATATTTTAGACGCATTTATTGGTCCCCTGATTAAAACATTACTATGATAATTTTTTTAGGGGTACAATTACAAGTATTAATGTTAAATTTCTGTTATTTAAGATTTATCTAATGAACAAAATCGATAAAATCTTACAGCGCATGAGAACGAAAATCATTACTCTACATTTATTGCACTGCATAGTTGTGTTCTCTCTCTGAATTAGGGTACTATAATTTACCCAACAAATTTTCTTGAGATTATATTCAGCATGAATTCAAAATTACTAAGCAGCCATTTTATTTTAATTGTATTCATAAGTTTAAGCGCCTTATTAATCTACTCTTCAAATTTGACCTTGACTCAATCCCACACCTTATTCATTACTGTCATAACGGCCAGTTTGTGGATTACAGAACTCTTACCAATCCCGGTTACATCGTTAATTCCGATTGCTGCATTTCCCTTGTTTAATATATTAAGTAGCAAAATGGTCGCACAATCCTATGGCAGCCCTTTGATATTATTATTGCTGGGTGGCTTTATGCTTTCTACAGCTATGTCACACAGCAAAACCCACTTGCTGATTGCCAACAAGATCATTAAAACAATTGGCACCAACTCTCAAGCCAAAATCTTACTCAGTTTTATGTTGACAGCCTCTTTATTAAGTATGTGGATATCCAACACCGCTACAACCCTGATGTTATTGCCTATTGCCATAGCAATTTTGGACAAAAACTCCAGTCAGAATTTTTCTATCATCTTATTGCTGGGCATTGCCTACGCCGCAAGCATCGGTGGCATTGCCACACCTATTGGAACTCCGCCAAATCTTATTTTAGTGCAGTCCCTCCAAGATGCTGGACACGAGGATATTGGATTTATGAATTGGATGAAACAAGTTTTGCCTATTTTATTTATAATTTTTCCTGTTATATACTTTTATCTTAAGAGCCGACTGGAAAACAAACCCATACAGTATGAGATTCAAAACATTTCTATTACACCCTCACAAAAGAAAGTTTTGGCTGTATTTTTTATCACGGCACTGTTGTGGATGACACGAGTGGAGCCTTTTGGCGGATGGAAAGCTCTGCTCAATTTAAAGTATGCCAATGATGCTTCGGTTGTTTTGTTGGCTGTTGTGGTTCTTTTCACCTTAAAAGGAGAAGATAAAAAATCAATCATGACCTGGGAAGCCATTAACAAAATCCCTTGGGGAATTTTGTTATTGTTTGCAGGTGGAATCACAATCGCTACAGCTTTTAAAGAGACCGGGCTAAGCGAAACCATTGCTAGTAATCTTATGTTTCTGAATAACTTCCCTCAATGGATGATCGTTGGATTCATTTGTTTGTTTGTGACATTTTTAACCGAAATCACCAGCAATTCGGCAACAACAGCCGTATTGATGCCTATACTTTTATCCACAGCACTGGCACTTAATTTAGAACCAATGGTGCTTATGTTGCCTGCTACAATTAGTGCCAGCTTTGCCTTTATGATGCCAGTGGCAACAGCTCCCAATGCTATTATTTTTAGCAGTGGTCAAGTTCCTATCAAAAAAATGATGCGCATCGGCTTTATCTTGAACTTACTAGGAGCCATGATTCTCACTCTCTATTTTTCAATTTGATTGGTTCTTGACTCCATTAGTCAATACCCGCAATTTCACATAGGGTCGTCCAATGAAATCGTAGCAGACTGAATAATTGTGCTTGTAAAAGCCAATCATCAAAAGTAAAATCGACTGTTTAAAAATACCAATACATATGGACAGGCATAAATCTTTATTGCTTTGGACTCAAAAAGTTCTTAATGACTCAGACTGCTACATCAAACCCGCCTCCAACGATGCTAGTTTTCGCAGCTACTGGCGTGTTTTCAGCCATGGCCAAACCTATATCATTATGGACGCCCCTCCTGAATACGAAAATTGCACTCCTTTCATTGAAATCTCAAAAATCCTGTCAAAAACAGGCGTATTGGTTGCTGAAGTACTGCAACAAGATTTGCAACAAGGCTTTTTGCTGCTCACTGATTTGGGAACAGTGCAGTACTTAAGTGTTCTCGATGAAAGCAATTGCCATGCTTTGTACCAAGATGCTTTGGAAGCTTTGCACTCTATACAACAAAAAGCAGAGAGAAGCGGCTTACCTCTCTACAATTCCTCTTTATTGTTAAATGAACTGGAGTTGTTTGAGCAGTGGTTTGTCAGCACTCACTTGCAAATCACACTGACGGCTCCGCAAAAAGACATTATCAAAAACTGCAACACCCTCTTAGTTGAGAATGCTTTGTCTCAACCTCAGGTCTTTGTCCATCGCGATTATCACAGCAGAAACCTGATGAAAACCAAAAAGAACAATCCTGGCATTCTTGATTTTCAAGATGCTGTTGTTGGTGCTGTTACTTATGACTTGGTCTCCCTGCTTAAAGACTGCTACATTTGCTGGGATGAACCGTTCATCAATTCCATGAGCGATGGTTTCAGAAAAAGATTCAACCAATTGAACCAACAAAACATCAGCTCAGAACAATGGCAAAAGTGGTTCGATTGGATGGGACTGCAAAGACATTTAAAAGTCGTTGGGATTTTCTGTCGCCTCAATTACCGTGACAACAAACCCAATTACCTCAAAGATCTTAAGCTGACTCTTTGTTATATTAAATCTGTCTGCAAAAAATACTCGGAGTTTACAGCTTTGCTTGATTTAATAAACGAAATATCACCCAGCATGGAATCCCTGTGCAAGCATTAATCTTAGCTGCTGGCAAAGGCGAACGCATGCGGCCATTGACTCTTGCTAAACCCAAGCCTCTGTTAGAAGTTTGCGGCCTTTCCTTAATAGAACACCATCTGATTCAACTTAAAAAAGCTGGATTCAGCAGAATCATTATCAATGTCAGTTGGCTAGCCCAACAAATCATGCAGAAATTAGGTGATGGCCAGCAATACGGAGTCGAAATTCGTTATTCCTACGAAGGTCAAGAACCTTTAGAAACAGGCGGGGGTATTGTCAAAGCCATGCCGCTTATAGGAGATAAACCTTTTTTGGTGGTTAATGGCGATATTAAAACCTCAATCGACTTTAGCACACTGGCACTTCCTGCTGATTCCTTGGCACACTTGGTCTTGGTTAAAAACCCCGCTCATAACAGCCAAGGTGATTTTGCCATAGAGTCAAATGCACAACTCAATTACGGCAACATAGAAAACAAACTCACCTACAGTGGCGTAGGTCTCTATCACCCTGACTTGTTTCAATCGTGTGAAATAGGCAAATATTCTGTTGTGCCGATATTAAAACAGGCCATGCAAAGCCAGCAAGTTACAGGAGAGTTCTTCGCAGGGCAATGGGATGACATCGGCACGATTGAGCGATTAATCGAAATTAACAAAAATTGCAAAAAGAAATGAACCGAAAAAAACGCATAGAAATCTTTGAAAGATTCAAGCACATCAACCCACACCCAACCACTGAGCTGGAATATTCTTCGCCCTTTGAACTGTTGATTGCCGTAATTTTATCTGCTCAAGCCACCGACATTGGTGTCAATAAAGCCACCTCCCGCCTTTATAAAATAGCAAACACGCCCGAATCAATTTATGCACTGGGGTTAGAAACTCTCAAAGATTACATAAAGACCATCGGTTTGTTTAACACCAAGGCAAAAAATGTCATTAAAACCTGCAAATTGCTGATGGATTTGCATAACAGTCAAGTACCCGATGACAGAAAAGCCTTAGAAGCTCTGCCGGGAGTGGGTCGAAAAACAGCCAATGTCATTTTGAATACTGCTTTTGGTCATCCAACCATGGCTGTTGACACGCATATTTTTCGCGTTTCAAAAAGAACCAAAATTGCTCATGGCAAAGACGTTCTGCAAATTGAGAAAAGTTTATTGCGTTTGATTCCTCAAGAATACCTCATGGATGCTCATCACTGGTTGATACTCCACGGCAGATATACGTGCAAAGCTCGAAATCCCAACTGCAAAGAGTGCATAATTTCAGATTTATGCGAATATCCAAACAAAATCACATAATTTTTACAAACAATAGGTTACCATTTGAGTTTTAATGCTATTTGTTAATTTATGACTCTTAAAAATTCAGCGCTTGCTTCAATTTTCTTTATTAGCGGTTCTTATGCCCAAAACCCACCCACGCAAACAGGCTTTCCTGTTGATATTCCCAACTCTAATTTTGTTCGTGCAGGCTCTACTACGGTTATCGATATCACTGGTGATGATCAACTGGAAATACTCGTTGGTGATTCGCAAGGCAAAGTCTATGCCTACCGCAGTAACGGCACAGAATTGTGGAGATACAACACAGGAAGTGCAGCCATCGAATCAAAAATTGCCGTTGCCGATATTAACTCAGATGGCAACAAAGAGATAATCATAAGTTCTGGCAGCACGTTCACGCCTTCCAATATTGGTAAACTCACTGTTTTGAACAATACTGGCGGTCTAATTTGCACACATACACCACCCGTATTTGGTGCAACAACAGGAATCTATGCTTCTCCAACCATAGGTAATCTAGATAATGACCCCGAATTAGAAATTGTTTTTGGAGATTGGGGAGCAAAAATTAGCGCCCTAAACCACGATTGTTCCATCCTCTGGCAAAGCCAAAGTCCTCCAGCTGTCACAGGCAATCAACTGCCCAATGATTATGACGAGGGCAATGTCCCTTATACCGTTTATGTCAATGATACTATATGGTCATCGGCCTCAATTGCAGACATGAATAATGATGGACAAATGGATGTCATCATTGGTATTGATACCCATATAGATGACAACAACCTCACCATTGATGGTGGACGAATTGCAGTGATCAATGGCAACAATGGAACGGTGCAATTTTCTGTTGATACTGATGAAGTCATCTGGTCATCACCAGCCATTGCAGATCTGGACAACGATGGCAGCTTGGATATTATTGTGGGGACAGGCTATTGCTGGCAAAGCGCCCCTTGTGCACCACCACCAAATGGAGTTCATCCGGTCATTAACAAGCTTTATGCATGGGATAACACGGGGCAGAATCTTCCTGGCTGGCCCATTACTTTAGAAAATGGCTATGCCATTTATGCCAATTCACCAGCTATTGCTGATATTGATGGAGATGGTTTTTTAGAAGTTGTTATCAATGCCTTTAAAGAAAACACCTCCCCTTTTGAAGGAAAAGTCTTTGCCTTTGAACACACAGGCGCACTAAAATGGGGAACCATACCGCAAGTTTTAGCCACCCTAAACCCCACTTCATATGTTCATTATGCCGCCAACTCAGCTTCGCCCATTATCGCTGATGTCAACGGTGATGACGAATTGGATATTATTGTCCCAAGCAACTGGGAATTGATTGCTTATGACAAAAATGGCAATCAATTTACCCGCGTGGGTGAAACCCAGCAAGCTCAAGAACTATTGTTTTCTGGAGCCTATCCTGCAACAGCCACTCCTACCATCGCAGATATTGACTCCGACGGTGATTATGAAATCATTATGGCCAGTGGCAATGCTGCTTTTGCCCCTGTACCTGCAACAATTTATGTTTGGGACTTGGTCACATCTTCTAGCAGCCCTGTTCCTTGGGGTTCCTTTCGTAATGGCGCAAACAATACAGGTTCATTTATAGAAAACTTAATCTTTCAATCGGGATTTGAATAAATCATAAGTCTCTGGTTTCAATTTGAACCAGAGCTTAAAAGAAAGTGCTGCCTGCTCGATCAACATACCCAAACCATCATGGACTTGAGTGATATTTAAAGACTGACAGTGCTCAATAAATGCCTGCGCAGCTGCTCCATAGCTTAAGTCATAGGCAATAGTTTGCTCATGTCTGTGCTGTGGATAAAATTTTAAAGTTTTTCCCTGATGCCCTAATGAGCTTGAATGAACGATCAAATCAAAGCTCTCGTTTAAATCCTGTAACTGAACAAAATCTACAGCCAAACTGTTTGGATATGTAGCAATATTTTCTGCCTTAGCCAATGTTCGATTGACAATAACGACTTTATTAGGATTTTGTGACATTAGTGCTGGGACAATACCTTGAGTAGCCCCACCAGCACCCAAAATTAAGATTTTTTTATGCACACAACTAAATTGACAACGTTGCTTTAAATCGCAAACAAAACCAACACCATCGGTATTATCGCCAATAATTTGCCTTTCATCTTTGTACAAAGTATTCACCGCTTGAGCCTGTTGAGCTAAATCACTAAGCTCATGGACAAACTCCATGACATTCTGCTTATGTGGCAGTGTAACATTGGCTCCATGGCCTTGCGACTGGAAGAATTCCTGCACAGCCTCTTGCAACTGTTCTTTTTTTACTGCAATCAGGCGATAATTAATACTTATATCAAATTGCTGAGCAAAGTGCTGATGAATTTCTGGTGACAAACTGTGATGCACCGGGTCTCCAAACAAGGCCAGTTGATAGCTTTTATTTTTCATGCAAATATTCTAAAGCTCGATCAGCATAATAGCTCAATATAGCATCGCAGCCCGCTCTTTTAAAACACAAGAGAGATTCCATAATGGCTTTTCTTTTATCCAAAAAACCATGATCAATGGCCGATTGCAGCATGGCATATTCTCCACTGACCTGATAGGCAAACAGTGGAGAATTGAATTTTTGTGAGGCCTGTTTAATGATATCCAAATACGGCATACCCGGCTTAACCATTACCATATCTGCTCCTTCGTCTATATCCATTGCTATCTCATCCAGAGCTTCTTTGCTGTTGGCTGGGTTCATTTGATAACTGTCCTTGCTGCTCTTGCCTAAGTTTCCACTGGATCCAACCGCATCACGAAAGGGGCCATAAAAACAACTGGCATATTTGGCAGAATAGGCCAAAATACTGACATTAGGAAAATCATGTTCTTCCAAGGCCATACGTATCTGCACAATACGTCCATCCATCATATCCGATGGCGCCACAATATCGACACCCGCTTGCGCATGAGAAACCGCTTGCTGGCATAAAACATCAATAGTTTCATCATTTAAAACATAACCGTCTTCATCGATCAATCCATCTTGACCATGAATAGTATAAGGATCCAATGCCACATCCGAAATCACCAACAAATCCGGTAGCAAGGCTTTAATGGCGGCAATGGTTCTTTGCACTAATCCTTGTGAATTATAAGACTCTTGTGCCAATTCGGTTTTATTTTCTGTCACCACAGGGAACAAAGCCACTGCTTTTAAGCCCAAATCCTGCAACTCATCCAAGCGATTCAATAGCAAATCTTGAGACATTCGAAACACGCCCGGCATCGAGGCAATTTCTTCTTTTCTCTGTTTGCCTTGCAAAACAAAAACTGGCCAAATAAAATCACTGGCACTTAAGGTATTTTCAGCAACCAAACTGCGCACAGATGCGCTATAACGCAAGCGTCTTTTTCGTGTCAACGGATATTTCATCATATCTATATAAATTTAAAATTATAAAACAGCTATTGTATCTCAAGATAGCCTGCATAATTCATAGGAATGTGTTTGCATGTGTTAAAATCTGCTTTTTTTAATAAATTGCATTCTACAGCCATGCTATTTCCATCGTTTCAACACAACAAAAGTGCTCATATTCAGCAGATAAAAGGGTTAAAAGGCCTGGCTTTGCCCTTGTTTTTGGCTGAATTAACGGATCGCAACAAAGGCCTGAACTTGGTCTTAACCGAATCAGCTCACGAGAGCATTGTTTTGGAAGAAGAACTCACTTTGTGTGCTCCTCATTTAAAGGATAAAATTTTCCACTTTCCTGCATGGGACACCTTGCCTTATGATGTGTTTTCGCCCAACCCTGAAATCGTTTCACAACGCTTGGCATTTTTGCACACCATCAGTCACGCTATCGAAAATGGCATACTTATTATTCCCACCACCAACTTAATGCAACGCTTGAGTACCAAATCCTTTATCAAAGGTCGCTCATTATTTATTAACATTGGTTCGGCCTTTGAACTCTCCAAAAAAAGGCTTTCTTTCGAAAACAATGGCTACCATTGCGTCACTGAAGTCCGAGAACCTGGCGAATTTGCTGTTCGGGGTGGTGTTATCGATATTTTCCCTAGCGGCTCAGAACAAGCCTTCCGACTGGAATTGTTTGATGACACTGTTGAATCCATTCGTGTTTTTGATACCGAAACTCAACGGTCCATACACACAGTGGACGAAATTCATATCCTACCGGCCAATGAATTTCCCTTTGATGAAGCTGGTCGAATGCTATTTTTACAAAAATTTCGTGAAGATTTCGATGTCGATACCCACAAATGTTCGATTTATCAAGACATACGCAAACAGGTGCAATTTTCGGGCATTGAACATTACTTGCCGATGTTTTTTGCAGAAACAGCCACATTATTCGATTTTTTACCTGCAAACACACGCATGATTCATACGGGGCAGACCTTGGCTATCATGCAGACTTGGGACAAACAAATTCAGGCCCGATACCACGAAAGACGGCACGATATTCAACGCCCAGTGATAGAGCCTCAAGCTCTTTACCTTGCTCCCGATGCTGTCAAAGAAAAACTCAGCCATTATTCGACTTTATTGCTAAACCAAAATGCCGAAGCCCTCGATTTTCATACTCAACTTCCCAATCGCTATAATTCAGAAACACATAACAGCCAAGTTCAATGGTTGCAGCAACAGGTCAATTCAGGAAAGCGCATCTTAATTGCAGCAGACTCTCTTGGGCGTATTGATGTGATTAAACGCCTGTTTAACAAAGAACAACTGCTACTCAAAGAAAGTCCCTCCATTGCCGAATTCATCCAATCCGATAAAGCACTTGCTATAACAATTGCACCGATAGAAAATGGCACACATTTCAGCCAAAGCCATTTGATTATTTTGGATGAAAGTTGTTTGTTTGGAACACGAGCCAATAGAACACGTAAAAAAACACGCTTCAAAGCCAACCCTGATGAAATCATCAGCAATTTAAGTGAATTGCATATTGGCTCTCCTGTTGTTCATATCGACCATGGTGTTGGCCGTTACAAAGGCTTGGAAACTCATGATTTTGATGGCGAGGCTGAGTTTCTTGTTTTGGAATATTTTGGAGGCGACAAACTTTTTGTGCCTGTCTCATCTTTGCATTTGGTTTCTCGTTATACCGGCTCTTCTGCCGAGAATGCTCCTTGGCACAAACTCGGTGGTGATCGCTGGCAAAAACTGCGCGAAAAAGCAGCAAAAAAAGTCAAAGATGTGGCCGCTGAATTGTTACAATTGTATGCCATTCGCGAATCCCGCGGCGGCAAAAAAGCCAACTTTAATGAAAGCGAATACCTGCAATTTTGCCAAGGCTTCCCCTTTGAAGAAACCGATGATCAAGCCACAACCATCGAAGCCGTACTCAAGGACTTACAAAGTCCAAAATCAATGGACAGAGTCGTTTGTGGAGATGTTGGATTTGGCAAAACAGAAGTCGCCTTGCGGGCCGCCTTTGTGGTTGCCAATGATGCCAAACAAGTGGCTATTTTAGTGCCGACGACACTGCTGGCTCAGCAACACTATGAAAACTTTTTAGACCGTTTTTCGCCCTTCCCTATTCGGGTCGAAGTCTTGTCCCGATTTGTCAGTAAATCTGAGCAAAATAAAATACTGCAAGGTATTTCCGAAGGAACGGTTGATATTGTCATAGGCACGCACAAGCTTTTACAAAAAGACATAAAGTTCAAAAACCTCGGCTTGATCGTTATTGATGAGGAACACCGTTTTGGCGTGCGCCAAAAAGAACGCCTAAAAAAACTCCGTGCCGAAGTAGATATCCTGACGCTAACAGCGACCCCTATTCCTCGCACACTGAATACAGCTCTTTCTGGCTTGCGTGATTTGTCCATTATTGCCACCGCCCCAAGAGCCCGGTTATCGGTTAAAACCCAAGTCATCGAATGGGACAATGCAAGCATCAAAGAAGCCTGTCAACGTGAAATCCAACGCGGTGGTCAGGTGTATTTTTTACACAACGATGTTAAAACCATCGAACAAATGGCCCAAACCATTCAAAAACTGGTGCCTCAAGCTCGAGTTAGGGTCGCTCATGGACAAATGCACGAAAATGAGTTGCAACATGTGATGCTGGATTTTCACAAATTACGTTTCAATATTTTAGTCTGTTCAACCATTATTGAAAACGGCATTGACATACCTACAGCCAACACCATCGTCATGAATCGCGCTGATAAATTGGGACTGGCACAGATGCACCAACTACGCGGCCGTGTCGGACGTTCGCATCACAAAGCCTTTGCCTACTTGCTCATTCCTGGTTGGAAAGCCATAACTAAAGACGCGACAAAACGCTTAGAAGCCATCGTCTCATTAGAAGACTTGGGTTCTGGATTCACACTGGCCACCCATGATTTGGAAATCAGGGGAGCAGGAGAATTATTGGGAGATGAGCAAAGCGGTCAAATTCAGGCCATAGGTTTTAGCCTGTATTGCGAATTACTGGAACGAGCTGTTGATGCCTTAAGCAATGATGAAGAACCACAACTGGATGATTTGAGCATCCATGAAACTGAAATCGAACTCAACATTCCTGCTTTACTGCCCGATGATTTTATCCATGATGTCTATTTGCGCCTGACTTTTTACAAACGTCTGAGCCAATGCGAAAGCCTCGAAGAAGTCAATGAATTACGGGTTGAATTGATTGATCGTTTTGGCTTGCTGCCAGAGCAAGCCACAAACTTGTTTGATATCAAAGCGATACAACTGAGGTCCAAACAATTCGACATTAAAAGCATCTCCATGAACCAACACGGTGGAACGGTTAAATTCGACACCAAAAAAGATGCCATTTTGAAAAAACTCATTCACTTGATTCAAAATAAATATCAGGATTATAAACCTGCTCCCCACAATGCTATACGCATACTAGGTGAATTCAAACAGGTACCACAACGCTTTGAAGCGATTGAACAATTTTTTGAAGAAATGGGAAAATAAACCTGACAACTCTTAAGGCAACTGGATTCCCACTTTCGTGGGAATGGCGTATTGTCAGTAGCCAGTAGGATCCATTTTATTTGGAAAAAGCCTGAAAAAATGGGCTTTAAACAGCTGATTTGCCAGCAAACGTTTGTAATCGGCTGTTCCTCGGACATCACTTATTGGTGTCATTTCAGTATTCATCACCGCAATTGCTTCCTCTATTAATGAGCTGTTTAAGGCTTTTCCCTGCAAAAATTCGCATGTTTTGCTTAAATACTTTGGAATAGCTGCCACACCACCCACCGACAAATCGCATTGTTTAATACTATTTTCTACGACCTCAATATGAATCGCAGTATTCACTGTGGCAATATCAAGGTGTTTGCGCTTCGAGACTTTTTCGAAATTAAAATAGCTAGCCGAACGAGGCAAATCAAACCACAATTTTGCAATCGACTCCCCTTTTTTCAAATCGATTTTTTTATAATCCAAAAAGAAGTCTTTTAACTTTACCTTTCGGCTTTGGTTTTTATTCGCCAGCAACAAAGTGGCATCCAAAGCCAAAAATATCGCACTCATATCACCAATAGGTGAAGCATTAACAAAATTTCCTGCAACCGTTGCCATATTTCGAATGGCTTGAGATGAAAGCAAGCGCAAATACTCCTGTAAATTTGGAATCCGTGCTTGTAACTCAGGGTTTTCAAACAAATCTGTCACCGTAGCCAACCCTGAAATAGAACAGCGATTCTCTTCAATCATCACAGGCTGGGCTTGTTCTAAACTGATGTAACGCAAATCCGGCGCATGCAACAGAGTATCGGCTTGTTGTACATACAAATCTGTGCCACCGGCTACAATTTGTACTCCACTGACAATGTGCTTGGATTGAATTTCATTAAGTTGCTGATGGATACTAGCAAAATACTCAGGAATAAAACCATGTTCAATCAGTTGTTCCATAGTCTGTTTTTTTCCTTGTTCTTTGCAACTTTCGACAATCTCTTTTGCCGCATTGGTAATAGCCACATAACCCGTGCAACGACAAATATTTCCACTGATTGCATCCAGCATTTGCTGTTCATTGTGAGCTTTGCCATTCAAACAATAATTGGCCATTGCAACAACGAAACCCGGTGTACAAAAACCACACTGGGAGGCATAATTGTCTTTTAAAGATTGCTGAATTTGATTCAGCTTATTACTCAAATTCAAGCCTTCCACTGTTACAATGTGCTTGCCTTGGGCATTAGCCAAAGGCGAAATACAAGAGGTGATTGTCTGATATTTTACACTGCTTTGATCCATCGATAGCTGGCCGACCATAACTGTGCAAGCCCCGCAATCGCCTTCTCGACAAACTATTTTAGTGCCTTTTAAGCTTCTATTCTCACGGATAAAATCAACCAATGTCATAGAAGGCTTGGCATCAGTCACTACTTTTTTATTGTTCAGGATAAATTCAATCATGCTGCTATTTTAAATGAAGTCCAACAAAATAGAGATAAATTTAAGCTAATTCTTCGATTATTGTAACACCCTCATCCCGATTTAGAATTCACGATGCCATCCATCATTGGCGATTCTCTATCGGGATTTGGGCACAACATTACTCTTGACATATTATGTCGTTGTTCGCTTGGTGGTATAATTTATGAATATAACGTCATTCTTCAACCTTGATGGATTGGATTAGTTTACTTTAAAAGAGGTCTTTGAAGAATTACAAAACATCATTAAAAGGAGACACATATGCGTAGATACGGTTATACATTTATTAAAGGCAGTGGAGCAGATTATAAATTTAGTTATTTAATTGAAGCTATATTTTTTGGTGGATTTATTTTTATCCCACTGCTTGCACTATTTAACCCCCATTCTTCAAAGGATGTTTTCCTTTCTTATTTACTTTTGATGTTTTTTTATGGGCTACTTGCCATCTTGGCTGAAATGCTGCCAAAAACCTCTCTATATCTGTCCCTTATGTTCATAACAAGTGTTTTCATTTGGACTATTTATGCAACTGTAAAACAGGCACTTCCAGATCAATTTGACGAAATCTTCTTTTATAATATTGCTACACAAACACTTTATTATCTAGGCATTGTTTTTGTGACCTTCATTTCAATAAAAAAAGAAAAACTTCGCACATCTGACTCTCACTGAAGGTTGATTATTAAAGTACGAATAATCCAAAATTTAGAACTCTATACTTGATTTTCCTATGTTTTAAATCATTATCAAGTATCTCTGGATTCCCATTTTCATGGGAATGACAGAGTTTTAAATGAATACCTTGGGGGTTTGGGGGTAAAACCCCCAATATTTATTTAACTAAATGCGACAGCTTGGTTGACACTTAGCGTAACAAAAGCACAAATCTATAGAAATTTTGGTCAACATTAAAAAAATCAGAAATTTATCAGAATTCAGAAATCTGATTTTGTTACACTAGGACTTGTTTCTTAATCCCGACATAGAAAACACGTTTATAGCACGGTCCCTTGATAAGCTTAGCAAATCTAAAAACATCAGCTCACCAATGGTTTGCACTCTAAATCGTATTTCTATATCGGAATTAAGGTTATTATCAATTTAGATTTTTTTCAGAGAGTATATTATGTTTTACAAAATCATTATCCTTTTAAACCTTGTGACCACTGCCTTAGCCGCACAAGACTATTCAATGTTAGAGCAATTTTATTTAAAAGCCTCAAATGTTGATGCCAATACTGGAGGTGATGGTGGTGATGCTTTTGGTTATAGCGTTGCCATTGATGGTAATACTATGGTTGTTGGCGCTAGGCTTGAAGACGGTATAGATAACTTAACTACCAACTCTGGAGCGGCTTATGTGTTTGTTAAAAATAATGGCATATGGACAGAACAAGCCTATTTGAAAGCTCCATCTCCTTCAAGTACAGATTTCTTTGGTCATGCCGTTGCTATTTCTGGCGATACCATAGCAGTGGGTGCGCATCTTGATAATTTTTCAGGAATGAGCAATACTGGAGCCGTCTATATTTTTACTCGTTCACAAGAAGTTTGGAGTTTTCAAGCTAAATTAACGGCAGAAAATCCCAGCAGCAATGCTTTTTTTGGTTATTCCATATCACTTGACTCTGGGACATTGCTAGTAGGCGCCTATAAAGAAGACACAGATGCTATTGTAGATTCTGGAGCAGCCTATGTATTTGTTGGTGCTGGAGCATCTTGGACACAGCAATCCAAACTAACCGCAGACATGCTTGGCACAGGTATTGGAGCTTCAGACTCTTTTGGCTCTAGTGTATCTCTTTATGCAAATACTGCAGTTGTTAGTGCCATTGATGAGGATGGCATTGATGATGGCAATGAAAACAACTCCGGTGCAGTCTATGTATTTCAACGCGCAGGCACAACATGGTCTAGTCAAGCCTATTTAAAAGCCTCAAATCTAGATGCTTTAGATTTATTTGGTAAATCCGTGGCTATTTTTGAAGATACCTTAGTCATATCAGCGCCTAACGAAGATGGGGACTCCAATAATATGGTGGCAACTGGTGCTGTTTATATCTTCACACGCTCTGGTGTTATATGGACAGAACAAACAATACTCAGATCTTATAATTCTGGAGCTTCAGACTTGTTTGGAACCTCTGTTGCAATTGACAATGATGTCATTGTTGTAGGCGCAAAATTTGAAGATGGTGATGGCATTGATGGCTTAGATAATAACAATACATTTAACTCTGGAGCGGCCTATGTATTTATTAAAGCTAACTCCTCTATTCAACAAACTTATTTAAAAGCTTCGAATGCAGATCCCAGAGATGAGTTTGGATTTGCCGTGGCTATATCAGGCAATACAATCGTTGTGGGAGCTCCAGATGAGGACAGCGCTGAGGCCAACAATCCTGACGATAATACATTTGAGTCCAATTCTACTCCATTTATTAAAGGTGCTGGGGCAGCCTATGTATTCCCTGCTGATTTAGTATTTAGCAATGGTTTTGAAGTTCCATAAATTAATAATCCCAACAAACAGTGCCGAAATACCTTCGAGTAATAATCCGAAAAGTGAAAAAAAGACTGCTATGAGTTCATCTATAATCATGATTTATTCTCTAGAGCCTTGAAGACAAATACAGCAGTCACTGTCAACGTGAAGAGTGTTGGAATCGTCATGCCCATGTATTTTGCAGTATTGCCATCTAATCCGTACAACAAAGCAGTAACAATGGCAAATCCAGAGGCCAGCAAAGCATAGCTTTTCTTGTTTTCTTGTTGCCTTTTTGCTTTTATGATTTTGTTGTTTTCAATCTGCTGCAATTTGCTCATGGGTTTAGTTTTTAGGCTAATCAAATCATAAAGCATTTGCGGGATTTCGCTTCCCTGTTCCAACCAATTGGGCAAATTGTTTTTGATTGTTTCCATCGCTCCATCAGCCCCATAACTTTTTTTCATAATCTCAGCCAAGACAGGTTTTGAAGTTTGCCAGATATCCAGTTCTGGATACAATTGTCTGCCTAAACCCTCGATATTTAATAAGGTTTTTTGCAACAGTATAAACTCAGGTTGTATGACTAACTGAAATTTACGTGCCATCTCAAAAGTTTTTAGCATCACTTCGCCAAAGGAAATTTCACTAATCGGGCGCGAAAAATAAGGCTCACAAATTGTGCGTGTGGCTGATTCCAACTCATCCACTCTAGTCTCTGCTGGTACCCAACCCGCTTCTATGTGCAGTTCTGCAATTCTACGGTAATCTTGGTTAAAAAAGGCCATGAAATTATTGGCCAAATCGCGTTTGTGTCCTTTAGGTAATGAGCCACATATTCCAAAATCCAAAAGGATGATTTTAGGGTTTTGCGGGTTTGCAGGATCTACAAATATATTGCCGGGATGCATATCGGCATGAAAAAAGTTATCTCGAAAGACTTGTGTATAAAATAGCCGCAAGCCTTTTTCTGCCAGATTTTGCAGATTAATATTGGCAGCTTTTAGTTTTTCGAATTGACCAATAGGTATAGCGTAAACACGTTCCATTACCATGACTTTTTCTTTGCAGTAAGTCCAATATATTTCAGGAATATACAATTCATCAGAATTTTTAAAGTTTTTACGCAATACTGAGGCATTGGCCGCTTCCCTTTGCAAATCCAATTCGTCATAAATGGTTTTTTCGAACTCTGCAACAATTTCTACAGGATCAACTTGCACACCGGGATTACCAAAGGTGCGCGCAAGTTTGGCTACAGAATGCATCAATTGCAAGTCTCGTTTGACCCTTTTTTTTATGCCCGGACGCAAGACTTTGATAACCACTTCGCGACCATCAAGCAATTCAGCCGCATGCACTTGAGCCACAGAAGCTGAGGCCAACGGTTTTTCCTCAATGTACTTGAATACCTCATCCAAGGGTTGATCCAACTGCTGTTGGATAAAACTTTGTGCTTCACTCCAGGCAAAAGGCTCAACATCGTCTTGTAATTTTGCCAGTTCTTGAGTGATTTCTTTGGGAATAAGATCAGGCCGCGTGGATAAAACTTGTCCCAATTTAACAAAAATAGGCCCTAAATCTTCCAAGGCTTTGCGCAATTTTTCTGGGTTGCTTTTGCATTTTTTGCCTTTTAAGGCAAATGGAGACAAAAGCCGCAATAAATGTATGCGCTTTTTACGTTTGTCCACTGGCAAGAGATCCTTGACACGGTAGTTTGCAAAAGTGTGTAAAATCTTAGTGAGTCTCAATAAATTCATCTGTGCTATGACTGCCTTATTAAATGTCTAAGCTTATCTTATGCTTTCAATTGTTGGATTTGTTGCTCTAATCGAGCAGTATCCGCTTTGAGGTCATCGACATCGTCCAAAAAATCTTCCATTTCACTGGGAGATATTAAGTCCCGTGACTCTTCTTGCAAGTATTCACTGCTGTTTTTTAACAAGGAATCTTTGATGTTTTTGCCGAAATCCAACAGTCCTTTGGCCATCGACGAAACACGAACACCCATGCCATCGCCCAAAAGTTCGCAGCACGCTTCTTCCCAATCGGGTTTTAGATTTTTGAGCCATTTAGCAAAGAATTGTCCCGTATTGGCATCGCCTTGAATTTGCACACTTTTAATGCCAATGATCGGCTCTTCGGCGTTCATAGAAAACAAGGCCAATGGAGTGCCTTTAATGGTTGTATCGGCTTTATCAGCCAAATGTTTGGCCAAAACTATGCTTTTATCACTGATTTTAATATAAAATTCAAAAGGCGTGGACTGCAATTCAACTTTAATGACTTTTCCTTCAAATGCTTCTAATTTTTTTGTGGACTCAAGGTCGTAAGACAGGCTTTTGTTCATGGCTTTATTGATACCATCAAGAAACAAATCTTCAATCCAGTTATTTTTTGCTTCACTAGTCTCGCTAGCAGCGTTCGTGTGTTGTGCTTGACTCATGTTTTATATCCTGTGTGAATAGCGACAATTCCTCCGCTCATATTTTCTACTTTGCAAAGTTCAAAACCAGCTTTTTCAAACATGGTTTTTAGCTTGGCCTGATTCGGATGTTTGCGGATGGATTCGGCTAAATATTGATAAGAATCTCGGTCTTTAGCAACTAGTTCGCCAATTTCTGGCAGGATTTTAAAGGAATAGAAATCGTAAATTTTTGCTAAAAACTTAATATTCACTTCGGTAAACTCTAACACCATTAATTTTCCACCCGGTTTAAGAACACGATGCATATCATTTAAGGCCTTTTGTTGATCTGTGACATTGCGTAAACCAAAAGCCATGGTGATTAAATCAAAAGTATCGTCATCAAAGGGCAGTGCTTCAGCGTTCATTTGTTGAGTGGTGACCAAGCCATAAAGGCCCGCATCAATCAAACGGTCTTTACCGACATCTAGCATTTCTTGATTAATATCTCCAACAATAATATGCCCTGATTGGCCAACTTTTGGCGCTAACAACTTGGCAATATCTCCCGTTCCACCAGCCAAGTCTAATGCCTTAGCACCTTTTTCAATCCCGCAAGTAAGAACAAAATGCCTTTTCCATAAGCGATGAATGCCCATGGACATAAAATCGTTCATAATATCGTATTTTGCAGCGACTGAGGTGAAAACTTCACCAACCATTTTTTCTTTTTGCTCTTTCGCTACGGTTTTATAGCCAAAATGAGTGGTTGTTTCCTCAGGGCTTGCTTGTGTTAATTCATTGCTATTGGACATAATAGTTCCTAATCTTCTTCATTGTGAAGTTGTTTTCTTTTTAATTTTATCAAGGCAGAAATATCCAACTCACCCTCTCCGAGTTCCATCAGTTGACCAAATTCTTTGATGCCTTTGTTGACTATTTGAGATTCTGCTTGCATTTCAGACAAAGCCTTTTGAATAATGACCAAGTCCTTATGCAACAGAGATAATTTAAAACCTTTATCGAATTGATTCTTGCTCATGGTGACACCTCGTTTGTCCAAGAACCAATTGCCTGCGGCTCCCGCTGACAAAACTTCAATGGTTTTTTCGATCGGTAAATTGCATTTTTCTGCATAAGCCAAAGATTCACAAACCGCTTGAGCAACCCCTGCAACCAAAACTTGGTTGACCGCTTTGGTGGCTTGACCTTGCCCTACTTTACCCATAAATGTCACTTGTGAACCAATGGAATGGAACAAGTCATCCGCGCGTTTGTAGGTTTTCAATTCGGCTCCAACCATCACCGATAATGTGCCTTTTTTGGCGCCTTCTACGCCACCAGAAACAGGTGCATCCATAAAACCAATGGCCAGTGAAGCCAGATCATCAGCAATAGAGCGAGCGGTATCGGCGCTGACTGTTGAGCAGTCAATAACCACCGATCCGGGCTTCAAAAAAGATTTAAAAGTATCAATAACATCGATTAAATCTTGGTCTGCTGAAACACAGGTTAAAACACAGTCTGCTTCTGAAAACAAATGTTCATCGTCTTCAAACTCTGCTAGATTTAACTCAGTCATTAGGCCTGATGCTATCCCTTGTGTCCGATTTTTAACACCTAGCAGTAACTGATGTTCATGTAAATTACGTGCTATGGGACGCCCCATAGCTCCTAAGCCATAGACGACAACCTTACTGAGTTTTGGAAATGAGCTTGTACTTGACATGTCTGTTGCCTCTTTACTTTTGCAATTGCAAGAGAACTATTATATCTTTTCTCTCGCTTTTGTTTAAATCATTTATCATTATTGTTTTGAAATAGCTAAATATCATTGGGCTTTAAACCATTGTAAACGACTGAAATTAAAATCTGCGTTTGCATCATGATTTCTATATCGGGATAGCAACTAATCAGAGAACACAGCTTCATCAACCCACAAAACGTCGGCTGGTTCCCATCATTTCTGAAGCTTCCATAATAATAATGAGTGCATCTTTGTCTATGGCCAACACCAGTTCTCTGAGTTGGATAACACTCTTGGCACTAACAACGACAAAAACAATGGATTTATCGTGAGATCTGGACAGGTTTTGTCCTTGTAAAATGGTTCCATCTCGACCCAATTGCTGCAAAATAGCCTGACAAATTTCATCGGTTTTATTAGAAACTATATTCGCCAATTTTTCTGAGACCGCTCCAGTGACAATTTTATCAATGACAATGCCCGAAACATAAATGCTGATTATACTCCAAAGCACACCTTCGAAGTTTTTAAAAATAAAACCCACACTGATAACAATTAATGCATCCAGAAAGACAATCACACGCCCTGGTTTTAACTGTGTTTTACTAGCAATAACACGAGCAATAATTGTTGTTCCACCTGCTGATGCGTTGGATTTTAAAATCAAACCAACTCCAATTCCAACCGTTACGCCGCCGTACAAGGTTGCAATCAGGAGGCTTTTAATTTCTGGAAAATCGACAAAATAGACCAATAGATCAACAAAAACAGAGGTCGCAATCATGGAATACACCGAACGCAAAAGAAATCCAATATCCAAGTATTTTTTTCCTAACAACAACAAAGGAATATTAATCGCCAGCATGGCTTTACCAATGGAAATGTCGGTCAAATAATGAGCAATCAAGCCCAAGCCGGGCGTACCTCCAGTGATTATTTTGGCAGGATAAAGAAAAAATACCACACCCGAGGCTAAAAATACCGAACCCAAGGTAATAAGTAATATATTTTTAACTTCGGTTTTATTAATGTTCATGAACGGCATCTTCTGAAATATAAGTGCATTATTACAGGATTAATATTTGATGTCTATTTAAGCCGTATATTCACTTTCAGATAATCCGTTCTTGGTGTTTTCTCGCAGAAACAAGTATAATTGCCGATTTGTAAACCCAAACCACAATAACGAGCAAAACCTATGTTGACGTTTCAAGAAATCATCTTAAAACTACAAGAATTCTGGGCAAAAAATGGCTGTGTCATTGTCCAACCACTGGATCTAGAAGTTGGTGCAGGAACCTTTCATCCCGCCACTTTTTTACGTTCTATAGGTCCAGAGCCTTGGAACAGCGCCTACGTACAGCCCTGCCGCCGACCAACCGATGGACGTTACGGAGAAAACCCCAATAGATTGCAACATTATTACCAATTTCAAGTGGTGCTAAAACCTTCACCTGACAACATCCAAGAATTGTATTTAGACTCATTAAAAGAATTGGGCATTGACACCTTATTGCATGATATCCGCTTTTTGGAAGACAACTGGGAATCACCTACATTAGGGGCTTGGGGATTGGGTTGGGAAGTTTGGCTCAATGGCATGGAAGTGACGCAGTTCACCTATTTTCAACAAGTTGGAGGCCTCGAATGCAAACCAGTCATGGGCGAAATCACCTATGGACTCGAACGTTTGGCCATGTACTTGCAAGAAAAAGACAGTATTTATGATTTGATTTGGGCCAATACACCCAATGGAGTTGTCACCTATGGTGATGTTTTTCATCAAAATGAAGTGGAACAATCTACCTATAATTTTGAACAAGCCAGTGTTGAAATTGCCTTGCAAGACTTCAATCATTGCGAGTCAGAATGTTTGAAACTAATAGAAGCACAATTGCCCTTGCCCGCTTATGAAAAAGTTCTTAAAGCTTCGCATCACTTCAATTTACTAGATGCCCGCAAAGCCATCAGTGTTACCGAACGTCAGCAATATATTTTAAGAGTACGAACATTATCAAAGGCTGTGGCCGAAATGTATTATGCAAGCCGAGAGAAACTGGGTTTTCCTGCATGCAAGTTGAACAATAAGGAGAGCGAACAATGAACACTTTATTATTTGAACTCGGCACTGAAGAACTGCCACCAAAAGCCCTTAACCAATTAGCCAAAAGCCTGTTTGATGGCGTTGTTGCAGAATTAAACAAAGCCACTATTAAATTTGATACTAACAGCAGTCGCTGGTTTGCCTCTCCACGCAGATTGGCCTTTGTTTTAAACGACATTGATCAAGCTCAAGCCGACAAAGTAATGCAAAGAAAAGGCCCATCTGTTAGTGCCGCATTTGATGATGATGGCAATCCCAGACCCGCCGCAATTGGCTTTGCTAAATCAGTAAATGCCGATGTAACTGAGTTGAAAACACTAACAAGCGATAAAGGCGAATGGTTGGTATTTGATATTGAGGAAAAAGGCAAAAAAACCAATGAACTCATAGGCGAATTCATTAACAGCAGCATCAAAAAATTACCCATCCCGAAACCCATGCGTTGGGGTGATAACGACTTTTCATTCATTCGCCCTGTGCATTGGATAATCTTGATGCAAAACCACGAAGTTATCCCTTTTGAAATGTTCGGCTTAACATCCAGCAATCAGACTCGTGGCCATCGCTTTCATGCACCTGATTTTATTCGCATTAAATCTGCATCAACTTATGTTCAGCAATTGTTAGAGGTGGATGTCGAAGTCGATCAAATAACACGCAAAGAGAACATTAAAAAACAAGTCTTAGCTGTTGCCAAGTCCATCAATGGCAGCGCCAGAACCGATGACTCATTGCTTGAAGAAGTCTGTGCAATTGTTGAACATCCTGTTGCAGTGGCTGGTAGTTTTGATGTGGATTTTTTGCAAGTTCCTGCTGAAGCATTGATTTCTTCCATGCAAAAACACCAAAAATATTTTCCTGTCTTTGATGAAAATGAACAGTTAATGCCCTATTTCATCGCCTTAGCCAATATTCAGTCCAAAGATGTCAGTCAAGTCATTAAAGGTTTCGAAAAGGTGATTCGTCCGCGTTTGGCTGATGCTCGATTTTTTTGGGAACAGGATCAAAAAACAGGTTTAGACTCGCGCTTTTCCATGTTAGAAAAAATGACATTCGAAAAACAACTCGGCTCGATTGGCGACAAATGTTATCGCATCAAAGGCATCATGTTTTATCTTGCCAAAGAATTGGACTTGGATTTAAGCCAAGCACAAAGGGCGGCAACACTACTCAAATGCGATTTAGTCACCGATATGGTTGATGAATTTCCTGATTTACAAGGCATTATGGGCGGATATTATGCCTTGGCGCAGGGCGAAGACAGCGAAGTCGCTCAAGCCATTAGCAGTCAGTACAAGCCTGCTTTTTCGGGCGATGAAATTCCAAAAATCAAATTAGCCCAAGCCCTATCCATCGCTGATAAGATCGATACGTTATGCGGTATATTTGCTGTTGGCAAAAAACCAACGGGCAACAAAGACCCTTTTGCCCTGCGCCGCAACGCTTTGGGGATTATTCGAATATTACAGCAAAGCCAGCTAGATATTAATATCTACCAACTGATTGAAACCAGTCTAGCTCAAATCACCAATGAAAACATTGATAAAAGCACGACTCAAACCGATATCGAAAACTTTTTTATGCAACGCTTAAAGCACAGCTATTTGGAAGAAGGCATCACTCACGATGTTGTCGAATCGGTTCTTACCTTAAAATTAGGCAATCTTGCAGACATTCATCAACGCATCATAGCCTGCCAGACTTTTAAGCAAAATGACTCAGCAGCTGGATTGGCCGAGGCCAACAAACGTATTGCTAATATCTTAAAAAAATCAAACGATACTATTGCCGCTACAGTGGCTTTGCGTTTGCTTGATCAAGAACAAGAGAAGAATTTAATGGGAGCAATTGAAGCTATTCGCAGAAGATTCCACAAGGATGTTGAAGACCAAAACTATGCCGATGCTTTTAAGTACCTCAGTTCCTTGGCCGAGCCTGTTGCCAACTTTTTTGACCATGTCATGGTCAATTGCGAAAACGAAGAAACACGCCTCAATCGTTTGGCTTTGTTAAAACAACTGAATCAGATGTTCAATGCGATTGCTGATATTTCAGTTTTGGAGATATAAAACACCTCAAAGAAGTGGATACGCAAACAGCAACTATTCGGTCGTTGCTGTTGCTTGCCCTTCAAGAGCCGCATTCATCGCATGCCAACACAATGTCGCCGATTTAATCCTAGCAGGAAAGTTTTTCACGCCCGCCATAGCATTGACTTCACCCAAAGAAGGCAGTGATTGAATGCTGTTGTTTTTGTCCATCAAACGGCAAAAGTCAACAAACAACGCCTTGGCTTGCTCGACAGTCTTGCCTTGTAAAAACTGCGTCATCAATGAACTTGAGGCTGTAGAAATAGCACAACTTTCTCCGTCAAAGTGAATCTGAGAAATACACTCCCCTTCAATTGTCAAAAAAACAAAAACCTGATCACCACAAATAGCATTTAAACCTTCGGCACTGTGAGTAAAACTATCAGGCTTACCATAGTTTTGAGGATGACGGTTGTGTTGCAATATTGTTTTTTTGTACAGCTGTTTAATATCCATAGATAGAATATCTGAAAAAAAGGAGATTATACTAGGAGCTTGTCCCAGAATAGAAAATCTATTACAGAAAAGCTGGATTTGTGCTATTTTCCGCTTTTTCTCGTCAAATAGAGCGACTATTCTTCTCAAAAAAGCGAAAAACAGCCCTAAACCCAGCTTTCCTTCATTACGATTTCTATTCTTGGACAAACCCCTAGATATGATAGCCAGTTCGAACCATTTTACAAACTACCTGTCTGTTAAATAACTTAATCACACCAAAACACATGAATAAAGACAAATACCAAGCCTGTTTAATCGGATCAGCCCTTGGCGATGCCTTATGCGCGCCTTATGAAGGTGGGATACTAGAACGATTTTTATGGAAATTTTTCAGCCACACCAAAAATAACAAAATTCGTTATACAGATGATACACAAATGACTACAGACATTGCTCAGTCACTTATTGAAAACAAATCCATTCAACAAGACGATATTGCCAAAAGGTTTGCAGCAAGCTACCGTTGGAGCAGAGGTTACGGCCCTAGCGCGGCAAAGATCTTAAAGAAAATCAAAAAAGGGGGGCGATTGGAAAACTCTAAACACCTCGCAATTTAAAGAAGGTTCTTTTGGCAATGGTGCCGCCATGCGCATTGCTCCCATAGCCCTAATGTATCCAAAAAATCGCACTATCCTAAAAAAGGCTGTTATAGATAGCTCTCTTATTACTCATGCCCACCCTTTAGCCATTGACGGTGCCATTAATTGTGCAATCACCCTCTCAATGGTACTGCACGACAAAACCACTGAAAAAATATTACAAACATTAATAGACAACAACCACGAGAATTACAAAGCAAAAATCACCATTGCACAAGACTGGCTATTAAATAGAAAAAGCATCAGTGAAAAACAAGTCATTGACCATTTAGGAAATAGTATTGAAGCCATCAATTCGACAATCACAGCTATTTATATTGGCCTCCGATTTCGGAACCACTCCTATATTTCCATGATAAAATTTATTCAGAATATTGGAGGTGATGCAGACACTATTGCTGCTATGGCTGGAGCTATTTGGGGTTCCGCAAACGGTATGGAAAAACTCAAACACAGCAAATTAGAGCAACTGGAATCAAAACAAAAAATTTTAAAGTTAGCAGATTCTTTATTTTTTATTCACTTAGTGTAAAGCCAAAGACTAAGAGTGTTTTGATCGCCTAACCATCAAATTTTATAGTGAATAAAACAAATGTCAGAAAATGTCATGAAATATGACTGATAACCGTATTATAATATAACAGTTAACTATTTAGGACATGTCCATGCAAAAGTTTCTCTTCACCGCTCTAGTCTCTCTTTTTACATTAATTTATTATGATGCAAGCGCCAATGCAATTGTTGATGAGCTTGATTTAATACACTCCTTAAAGGATGAAAAAATCATCGATCACTGGCAATACAACGAATACAAAAGCAAGCTCTTAACTCAAGTAAAACATTCCAAAGAAACGCGTGATCTTGGCGGCACGTCAATAATCAACGGCCATGTTCAGGACACCATGGGAAATCCAGTTGAAGGTTTAAGAATTGAGATATACGAAATTGTTGGCAACAATCAGAATTATCTACTCACTACCAATACCGACCCTTTAGGTGATTATTCACTTGGAACACTCAATGCCGGCACCTATGTTGTTTATGCAGCGGATTATCCTGATGATTATATTGATTTGCTGTGGGAAACCACAGCACCAATTAACTGCAATCTCTATGGTTGTGAAGTCCCACTAGGCAGTCATATCAATTTAGCCAGTGCAAGCATCATTAATTCCATCGATTTTGTTGTCGAAATGGGTGGAACTATAGCTGGAAACATTACCGATGCTAGCTCTTTAAATGGAGTGACAACTTTTACAGCAAAACTTGCAAACAATGATACCAACAACATCTATCGCTTTGTCGCTCAGATGAATGAAAGTGGTGATGGGTCCTATATCATCCGAGGAATTCCAGATGGCGATTACCGCTTGTATCTAGAACCTGACAGCAATAGTCCTACACCCAACCTGCATATTCCAGCAATTTATGGTGGACCGCAATGCAATGGTTGCAGCCGAATGGTTTATGATGGTATTGGTTCTCTACTCACCATTTCAAGTGCTAACGCACTCACTGCTATAGATTTCTCTGTTAGCCTTGGTGCCTCGATTAGTGGTAATATCGTTGATAATGACACTCTTAATCCACTGATGGAAATCGGCTTAATCATGGTCTTTAATGAGCTTAATATTAATTTGGCTTATACCATCGTCTATGGAACAAATTACGATGCTGCTGCCGATGGTTCTTATTTTCTTGGAGGTTTGTTAGCCGGCAGTTATTATGTTCAAGGCGGTGATTTGGGTCGTGAATTCTATCGCAGAGAACTCTACAACAACCGAGAGTGTTATTATGCTGGTTGCAATCGAGGTGATGGCGACCCTGTTGTCCTCAGTGCGCTTGAAAACAGGGTAGGCATTAACTTTCTTTTAAACAAAGGAGGCAAAATTTCTGGATCAGTGACCGATAACCTCAACGTTCCCATAGTACCGGTTGATGGCAGTTCAAATTATGTTGAGTTTTACAACAATTTAGAACAAGTCGTTGGTTCTGCTAGAATCAAATCAGATGGTTCCTATATTGCAGCCCGCGCCATGCCCGCAGGTAGCTATGCGGCTCGAACAGGCTCAATGTTTTTTGGCAATCTTATCGCTCCCTACATCAATGAAAAATACAATGATATTCCTTGTGCTGGATTATCGTGCGATTTAACGACCGCAGATATTACAGTCAGTACCAGTACGACAACAGCCAATATTGATTTTGCACTGGATCAAGGCTTAAGTTTTTCTGGCACAATTACTGACTTAAGCTCAGGAAATCCCATCCCAAATGTTTATGTATTGGTTTATAAAGACATGGGTGCAGGGACTGTTAAGTTCGCCAATTGGGCAACAACAAGCGATGGAAGCGCAGGCAACCCACCTGCGGGGAGTTTTGAGGTCAGTGGTTTAGAAGCGGGAACTTATTATGCACGTACAAACAACGGTTCTAACTTGCCCTTTTTTGGTTTAACACCTCCGCCACCAAGTGCTTGGATAGACATACTCTACAGCAACATTGCCTGTCCTGGAGTCTGCGATGTCAGTGCAGGCACACCCATTGTATTAAGCACAGTTCGAGGAACAAATCCAATTATAGATTTTTCATTACCTCAAGGCGCAACAATTGCAGGAAAAATCACTAACTTCAGCAACAATGCCTCTATCCCAGAAATAACTGTTAATATATACGATGCTCAAGGAGTGTTTGTCAGTAGCACTCAAAGCGATAATCAAGGCAACTATATCAGCAAAGGCTTGGAAGCTGGCAGTTATTATTTAACCACTTCAAGTTTTGATGTTTTGGTGGATGTTAAGTACGGCGATCAACCTTGCTTGTCCAGTTGTAATCCACTAGAAGCAATACCTGTCGTCTTAACAGAATTGGAAAATAAAACAGCCATAAACTTTACCCTAAAATCAGATTTTGTTTATGGTGGAGGATTTGAATAAACTAAAAGCTGAGAAGTTTCATCTTATTACAACTCATCTTCTCAAATAGGTGACTAAATCAGCATTTGGGCATATCAAATAATCAGTGCCTTCATTTGTAACTTAAAGTTTCCGTTGCTGTTTTCAGCATGAGACCAAGGCCAAGCAAGAGAGACAAGCTGGCCTTGGTCATAAATAAAAGGTGTATTATCCTTGTCCCACGGACTCACACACTGCTCTTGAAAGAGGTTTTTGACCTTTTTATGGTGGTTTTTCCCTGCAAGCTTAATGCGTTGAGCGACTTGATTAAAGCGCACTTGAAACACCTTTTTTTCTGAACTGCTATAATGTATTGCTCCACACTGGTTGGGAAATTCAAAAGGTTTTTCAGTATGCCAACTAAAACACTGGTCGGAATCAATTTTTGTATAGTTTTCCAAACAATATATACTTTCCTTCCAGCGCTGTAACTGGTAGTATTTGTTGCGATAAGAAGGGTGTTTGTCCTGTTTTGCCAAGGTAAAATCAAGCAGCAATCGGGCCAATGTTTTTTTGTCGGGCAAAGGTCTGTTTTTTGAACTAAGCCACTGATAAAAATAACTCAAACGTAACTCTTCTGGTATTTTATCCAAATCAGACAAGCAAAGATGGGCTCCATCTTTATTGACGAAATAATCCAACAACTGATGGGAGTGAGCGATATTATCAGCTGTTCGTAGGATATTTTCTTCTGCATGATTAAAGTTTTCTTTCAATAAAGGCATGACCTGATTACGAATGATGTTTCTTTTATAATTATTTTGCTGATTACTAGGATCTTCAATCCAAGCAAAGCCATTAGATTTTAAGTAGAGCTTTAATACCTCTGGCTTCTCTTGCAATAAAGGGCGAAACAAAGCCGCTTGAGCAAATAGCCTGTACTTTTGCATGCCTGCAAAGCCTTTGCTGCCTGTTCCTCTGAGTAACTTGAGTAAAATCGTTTCCGCCTGATCTGCAGCATGATGAGCCAACAGCAAAAGGTGGTTCTTTTTTAAGTGCTTAGCAAAAAAAGCGTAACGAGCCAAACGGCATGAGTTTTCACTGGAATCTGGCAAATGAGCTTGTTCAACAATAAGAGGAACATCTAATTCTTGGCAGATATTTCTGCAATGCTGCTGCCAATCTGATGCTTGTGCGTGCAAACCATGGTTAATATGAATTGCACTAAGATTTTTAACTGCTGAAAATAGATGCAAAAGAGCACTGGAATCCGCACCACCACTGTAAGCAAGCAGATAGCCGTCTGCTGCTGGCAGTTCTGCTAGTATCTTTTCGGAATTAAGACTCCTGATAGACACCGTAACTCATTAGCCTTTGGTAACGTCGCGCAATCAAATCATCTGTTTGCAGTTGTTTGAGCTTTTCAAATTGACTGGCGATTGCTTCAGCCAAAGAATCAGCCACTTGTTCGACATTTTTATAGGCAGATCCCAATGGCTCTTTAATGACAACATCAATCAAATTTAATTTTTTCAACTTTGCCGAAGTGATCGATAAAGCTTCAGCTGCATCACTGGCTTTTTCTGCACTGCGCCAAAGAATAGAAGCACAACCTTCGGGAGAAATCACCGAATAAGTGCTATATTCAAGCATCATGGTACAATCTCCAACACCTATAGCCAAGGCTCCACCAGATCCTCCTTCACCAATCACGACAGAAATAATAGGGACACGCAGATCAGACATCACCGATAAATTTCGGGCAATGGCATCATTTTGACCGCGTTCTTCCGCACTGATGCCAGGATGAGCACCAGGAGTATCTATAAAAGTGATAATAGGCAAAGCAAATCGTTCTGCCATTTTCATTAAGCGCAAAGCTTTGCGGTAGCCTTCTGGGCGAGGCATACCAAAATTTCGTTTGATTTTTTCTTTGGTAGAACGGCCTTTTTGATGACCAATAACCATCACCGGTTGCCCTTTAAAATTTCCCAGACCACCGACAATAGCCGGGTCATCTGCAAAAGCACGGTCCCCATGCAGCTCATCAAAACTGTCCATTAATAACTCGATGTAATCCAGCGTATAAGGGCGTTTGGGGTGGCGCGCCAATTGAGTAATTTGCCAATCATTGAGATTCGCAAATATTTGTTGCGTTTTATTTTTGAGTTTTTCTTCCAAACGATGAATTTCATCATCAATATTAATGGCATTGTCATCACTGACATTGCGTAATTCTGAAATCTTTGCTTCTAATTCAGCTAAAGGGTGTTCAAATTCAAGATAATCGTTATTCATCAATAATTTTTAATAATCAAAAGTGTTATTCTACGCAAATTATTGTTTATCTGCTAGTTAATGGTTAATATTCCCTTCTATTTTTAAATTATAAAAAGCCATGATAATTACACTTTCACCTTCTAAAGGTCAAGATTTTGAAAATGCAGCTCCGACTCACAGCTTTACTCTTCCCGAGCAATTAACCGACTCTCTTGAACTCATTGCCGAATTAAAAAACTATTCAGTCCAAGACATCGGAGAACTGATGTCAATCAGTGATAATTTATCAAAACTTAATCACCAGAGATACCTTGATTTCAAAACTCCATTTACCGCTCAAAATGCCAAGCAAGCCTTGTTTGCTTTTAAAGGTGACGTCTATTCAGGCATCACCACAGCCAGCATGAACCAAGCTGATTTTGAATACGCTCAAGAGCATTTACGAATATTATCAGGCTTATACGGCTGTTTACGACCACTGGATTTAATTCAGGCCTACCGACTAGAAATGAAAACAAAATTGCCTTCCAAACGAGGAGCTAATCTTTATCAGTTTTGGGGCAATAGCATCACCGAATTACTAAACAAAGCTTTAGAACAGCAAAAGGAAAAAGTACTGGTCAATCTGGCTTCCAACGAATATTACAAATCCGTCAACCCCAAAGATATCAATGGCACCATTATCTCAGTTGCCTTTAAAGAAAACAAAGATGGAAAAAGTCGCATTATTGCCATTTACGCCAAAAAAGCTCGGGGCATGATGACCGATTTTATCATCCGCAATCGCATTGAAACCACCGAAGGCCTGAAAGATTTCGACTATGCCGATTACAAATTCGACCCTGCTGTTTCAAAGGACAATCTATTGGTTTTTTCACGAAAACAACCAGAACCATTGAAGAAAAAGTAGCTAAAAAAACCAGCAAATCTCTAACCTTTGCTAGAAAGTAGGGGTAGTCCTTGTGGTTACCCTTCTAAAATAAATCTGTGAAAATTATTTTGGGGAATATCTGGATTGCAAAATATAAGAGACACACACCAACAAAGTCAATTACCTACAAGAAAATAGGATTTTTCCTACCGTAGGGGCAATCCCTCGTGGTTGCCCTTCTATCAGTAAACACAAATCTAAATTAATTTACTGATAGTTCGCATAAGAACATGTAATACAGCTTGATTATTAGACCCCAACTAACTTGGTGTGTTTGAATTAATGAGTATTGTTTGTTCAATAAAACGAGTCAGTGTTTAACGTTTTGTGTTGGCTTATTTTGAAACAGTAAAAAACTCGGTGAGTGTCTTGGCTTCGAATAAAGCGTGTTTTTATAGGTTTTGTTGAAGATTGAGGATCTCAGACAGCTTTACGGTTTCAAAATAAGCCAACACAAAACTGTACCGAGGTTAATTGAACTAATATGATGCACTATGGCAAAATTCCTACAAAGAAAAGGAATTTTGCCATAGTTCTCTACAACTAAATTTTGTACCATAAGTGATTTTAGTGGAAGACAAACATGACAACAGCAAGGAGCCAACTTATTTCAATTGATGATACACCGTATTATCACGTCATCACCCGTTGTGTCCGACGAGCTTTTTTAGCAGGCTATGACAAACCCACAAAAACCTCATTTGAACACCGACGACAATGGATTGTTAATAGAATGCTTGAATTATCCGATATATTCTCTATCGGCATTTGCTCATACTCTGTTATGAGCAATCACTACCATATTGTCCTAAAAGTTTCTGACAACAAGCTTTGGTCAATTGCTCAAACACTAGAAACATGGAACAGACTCTATAATTTGCCCTATCTTTGT
>Ga0316206_1000322_pt1 | contig 74468 bp, 61 predicted proteins | sample 6monthpyrite_MG_FD_204942 | JGI IMG/M metagenome (GOLD analysis project Ga0316206, IMG submission 204942) | Microbial mat bacterial communities from mineral coupon in-situ incubated in ocean water Damariscotta River, Maine, United States -... | ecosystem: Environmental > Aquatic > Marine >...
TTGGTAAGGCTCATAACCAGCAATTTACCGTATGTTGTAAAATCGATACACTTGAGTTACAGGCGCAGGGCAAGGCAAGTAATCGAAGAAAAGCAGAGCAACAAGCGGCAGATAAAATAATTTCACTAGTAAAAGAAGCTTTTAAAAAGAAAAAATAATGACAGATAAAGAATTTAAATGTGGTTATATTGCAATTATTGGTCGTCCCAATATGGGAAAGTCGACACTGCTGAATCACATTCTTGGTTTAAAACTCAGTATTACGTCCCGTAAGCCTCAAACAACACGGCATCAAATTTTGGGTGTAAAAACTGTTGATAAAGGGCAGTTTATATTCGTCGATACACCGGGGATTCATAGTGGTGGAAATCGCGCAATTAATCGTTATATGAATCGTGCTGCCAGTTCGGTGATTCATGATGTCGATGTCGTATTGTTTATGGTGCAGGCGTTAAAGTGGACTGATGAAGATCAGCTGGTTTTAAATAAATTAGAACAGGTAGATGTTCCTGTAGTATTGCTGGTAAATAAAGTCGATAAAATCAGCGATAAAAATCAGCTGTTACCTTTTATTAGTGAAGTTAGTGGAAAATATGATTTTGCTAATGTATTACCTGTATCGGCCACACAGGGTGATAATGTTCAGCAGTTAGAAGATTATCTGTTAACACAGTTACCAGTAGCTCCAGCATTTTTTCAGGCGGATGAATTTACTGACCGTAGTACCCGGTTCTTAACGGCAGAAATTATTCGTGAAAAACTGGTTAGAGAATTAGGTAATGAATTACCTTATCAGACAACAGTTGAAATTGAGAGTTATAAGGACGAAGAAAAAATAACCCGCATTCATGCTTTAATTCTGGTGGAAACCAAAGGTCAGAAAGTAATTGTGATTGGTGATAAAGGCGCACGCTTGAAAAGCATCGGTACAAAAGCACGCAAAGACATTGAAAAATTGATTGATAGAAAAGTGTTTTTGCAGCTATGGGTTAAAGTCAAGTCGGGCTGGTCAGATAGTGAGGCTTCATTACGTAGTTTGGGCTATGACGCTGATTAGTAAAAGCATGTTGTTCGCAAATGAATGCAAAAAAACGCACATTTTTTCTTTGGGTGCCTCTGCTACACTTTACCTGATTCATACTTTTTCTTTTCTTTGCGAATATTCGGGTTCATTTGCGGACCATATACCTTGTCTTTTTGTTTTGCGTAAAACGCTTTCTTAATCATTTCTTCCGTGCGCATTCAGGACCAACCCGCCTATATTCTTCATCACAGAGCTTTCCGTGATACCAGTCAGATTTTAGAAGTCATTACACCGAATTACGGTCGTCTGTCACTAATGAGTCGCGGTAGTCGCGGGGCCAAATCACGGTTAAAAAGTATATTGCAACCGTTTAAACCGTTAATCATTGGCTGGTCGGGTAAGGGCGACATGCCTACGCTAACCAGTGCTGAGCCACAGATGGTTAAAATATTAACGTTAAAAGGCAAGTCATTACCCAGTGCATTTTATATTAATGAATTAATTATAAAGCTTTTACATAAACATGATGTTCACGAACGTGTTTACCTGCTTTATGAATCTGTTATTCGTTTGTTGGCGGATAATAACGAGATTGAACCAGTGTTGAGATTGTTTGAAAAGCAGTTATTGGAAGAATTAGGTTTCGGCTTAAATTTACCTGTAAATGCAAAAACAGGTGAGGCGGTTCTGGCTGGTGAAGAGTATGTCTATTATTTAGAACATGGTCCGGTTAGTTTATCATCGGTATACGATGAATCTTATATTCTGAAATTATCAGGGAAAAGTTTGCTTGATTTAGATGCCAATACCCTTGATTCTGAACAGTCTCTTAAAGATGCCAAGCGATTAATGAGGGTGGTTTTAAATTATTATCTGGAAGGTAAACCAATTAAAAGTAGGGAACTTTTTCGGTGAAAAATATTATTTTTAAGCTTTTATACCATTAAATAAAGAAGCATTACCAACTTGATTGCCATGAGCATTATACGTTTCATCCGCCTGCTGATTACGACCACTCAAAATAGAAAGAATATCTTGATTTACCATACTGCGTCTATTTAAAAGTCGGCCATTAATTTCATTTTGCTGCTGACAGGCAGCGATTAATTTTCGAGTTGCATTCCATTGCTTAATAAGTGGCTGGTTTTTACTATTAGCAATAAATGTATTGAAATTTTTATCGGTGGTGTTTGCTGCACGTCGTTTGTCTAACTGATCCAGTTGTTCAAGCAGGGTCTGCTTCTGGTTTGAAATTTCAGTGAGTTCCTGCAGCTGATTATTATCCAGTGCCTGTTTTTCAAGTAGTAAACAGTCCAGGAGTTGCTGGCTAAGATTTTGAATGTTCTGTAAGAGAGAGAGTAAATCAGTCATAATTTATTTCCGGTTGTTGATATTAACTATTCAATCAGGGATTGTTCCAGGTTAATTAAATTTTCAGCTATTTTATTTGCATCTAATGGATAATTACCATTCGCAATTTCCTGTTTAATCGAGTCAACCTTGGCCTGATCAATAGCCGGGCTGTCTTTTAACTGTTGCTGTAAGCCCGCAACCTGTTGAGACTCCTGTGACAGGCTCACCGTATCGCTAGCTGTGCTACGAGCTGGTGCGCTGTTATCAGTACTATTTTTCGTCTGGGCTTTGTCGGTATTGCTATTAACAGTGCCAGATGTTGATCGACTTAGCGGGTTAATTGGATTACTCATTGCTCTTTACTCCGGGTGTAAACACCTGATTTGTATTCTCTCGCAGTCTATATCGGCCAGGGGTTAAATAACTTTAGCAATAAATGTGAAATTAATTAATACTCACTACACCCGCCTCCTTAATCGTACCCTCTACAATCCGTTTAGATGATGTGTTTTTGACACGAATACGATCCCCTCGGGCACCGCTGGCCATGGCTGTTCCTGTCATTTTTACTGAATAACCCTTGTTTTCAGCCACGATAGACACAAGTTCGCCCCTTTTAACCAGAGTTTGCGACTTAACGTAATTTGCCTTGATAATCCTGCCCTGGGGCAATTGATGTTTTAACTGCTTGCCAATTAAATTTTCTTTATCGACAAAATAGCCGTATCGGATGCGCCCTAAATCCTCCTCAACTGCCATTAAGTCGTCTTTTTTCAAAATATGCCCTCTGCTTAAGGGGGTTGCAGTTTGAATAACTTTACCAAAAAGGTTGATTTGTGCACTAATGTATATGGTCCATGGGCTATTACTATTACAACGGATATGTACAGTGGTTTTACCGGAAAAGCGGCTGCCCGGTGCAAGGGTGCTGGTTAATGGCAATGGACATTGTGCCAGTCTAAGCCTTGGGTCTAACTGGCTCATTTGTATGCTGGTTCGTGAAAATTGTGATTTATCTATGTTCGCGTCAAGGAACTGACGAGCTGTTTCCGCGATGTTTTGGTGACTATGGTGTTGTTGTGTGTCGGTTGACTTCTGGGGGGATGAGGCTTTTGCGTATACAGGGTGACTTATCAGGCTGAAAAAAATTAAAAAACTGCTAAAAATGGCATAAGTGTTCAATCTGGTAGAACAGGTAGTCATGGCGAATTTACCTCGTTTAGTAATTCCTGAATGTGCTCAAACAGCTGCTGGCTGAAACCTTCCATTTCAACAATTTTTTGACTCGCAGCATCAGTTTGACCCTTTAATGCTAACGCTGCAATTTCTTTGCCAATTTCATGCACCCGCGCGTGGGGGCGTTCTATTTTCTGGAAAGCTTCATTACTCTTGAAGTTCTTCTGGCCTTTGTCGTAATACCATTGCCCCAAACGACACTGGGTGTGATCTTTAAGCTCGTTATCAGGAATGATGTCACCGCCCATTGCCATTGCAGCCAGTCGGATCTTCCAGGTAATATGATCCGCTTTAACCGTTTGTAGTAAAATCTGGTCCTGATTTAATGTGGCCAGATGGCTGAATTGATCTAATATTGCTGCATTAAGTTGTTTGGTATGATGTGAAATATCATCAACCTGTTGGTTTTCATTCTGCACCGCCAGGGTTATTTCATTTAATTTTGATGCCATTTCAGCGGAAACCGCCTGCTGTTCGTCTGCAGATGTGGAAATGGTTTGCACCTGTTCGGTTACATCATTAACCACCGAGGTCACATCTCCCAGTGCTATTGCTACTGTTTCCAGACTTTCCAGGCTTTCATTTAGACGATTTTTACTGGATGTCATTGAGCCACCGACTTCATCCATTAGTGAGTTCATGGTATTGGTGACCGATTCAATTTCCACCGTTGCGGATTCGGTTTTAGAGGCCAGTTGTTTAACCTCATCGGCAACTACGGCAAAACCTCGCCCCGCTTCACCAGCACGAGCCGCTTCAATAGCTGCATTGAGTGCAAGTAAATTGGTCTGATTGGCAATATCGCGCACCGAGGCGGTGAGATTGTTAATTTCTTCGGTAAAACCCGCAAATTTTTGAACTTCACCAAACATAGAGGACATGGCACTTTCCAGCTGATCCATGTCCCCCATCATAGAGGAGATAGCCAGATTCCCGGATTCAGTTTTACTATAGCTTTCTGTTGCCCGCTGAGCCGTAGCGGTTGAAGACTGGGAGATTTCGGCTGCCGTTGCTGCCATTTCTTCGGTGGCGGTGGCAACACTGGCAATGGCGTCATTAATATTGATAACTTCTTTTTGTAAATGTAAATTTCTAGTTAAAATTTCATAGGTCTCTGAAAGAGAGTCAACACCCGCGGCGGCGGCACTGGCAACTCTCTGGTTGTTCTCGACCAGATTTGAAATAATACTTTCAATGGCTGAGGCAGAACCCGGGTGTGCCTTTTTTAATGTGTGGAGCTGTTTAAAATCAGCATTTAATGCAGCCTGCAGAATAGGCAGTACACGTTTGGTCAGAATAAATGGACTAGGCATTCGTTTCTCTAGTTATTTAATTATAATTTTTATATCTGTTTAGCTTTATTTACTAGCACTTCACATTATATAGACTAATATCTTAAATAGGCCAAATGCGATGCTGAGTCAATTTAAGTGCCGAATGGTTTAAGTATAGTTTAATATTTTAAAACTTCGCACCTGAACTTTATAGAATCGTATATTGGTAGATTTGAATTTTTATAGAAATGAATGTATTAAAAAGTTACTTCATGGGAGTCATAAATGGCAGGTGTATTAGATAGTGTTGATAGTCGTACCCAGCTAGCGGGAACCAATCGACTGGAATTATTGCTGTTCAGACTGCAGGGAAAACAGATGTATGGCATTAATGTATTTAAAGTGCAGGAGGTCATACGCTGCCCCAAACTCACCCATATGCCTAAAGCAAATAAAAAAGTTGTGGGGGTTGCGCACCTGCGAAATCGCACCATACCGGTAATGGATTTGGGTCTGGCTATTAGTAATGAACCCATAAAAGATAGAGAAAATAGTTTTGTAATAGTGACAGAATACAATCGTTATATTCAGGGCTTTATGGTGGCTGCGGTTGATCGCATTACCAATATGAACTGGAAAGATATATTGCCACCGCCTAAGGGCAGTGGTTCAGCCAGTTACCTCACCGCGGTGACCCACGTTGAAAATGAAATGATTGAAATTATTGATGTGGAACGCGTGTTTGCCGATATCATGGGCTTTAGTGAAGAAATATCAGATGATGTCTTATCCGGCGCAGCAGATTTTAATGATGAAAAGCCCAAGCATGTGATGGTGGTGGATGATTCGTCCGTAGCTCGTAATCAGGTTAAGCGGGTACTGGAAAAAGTCGGGATTGAATGCACCCTGGCAAATGATGGCCAGGAGGGTTTCGAAGCGCTTGAAAAAATGGTTGAAGACGGATCAGTTTTAACGGATAAAATTGCATTGGTCATTTCAGACATTGAAATGCCCAGAATGGACGGATACACTTTAACAACTAAAATTCGTAAAGATCCAAGAATGCAGGATATATATGTTATGTTGCATACTTCATTGAGTGGTGTATTTAATAATAGTATGGTGGAAAAAGTCGGGGCAAATCATTTTGTACCGAAGTTTAAACCTAATGAACTTGCACACTCGGTAATCAATATTGTAAATAATAAAGACCCATCTGAAGGCATGGACAATGTCACAGATGTTTAGTTTTCTTTTATTGTTAAACCTGTTTATATCACTTTAAAATACCAGACCTCAATTGAGAGGTGGACTTAATATCATATGACCGAAAGTTTTTCCCCAGATGAATACAAAAATTTCCAGATATTTCTGGAAAAAGCCTGTGGTATTGTTTTAGGTGCAAACAAACATTATCTGGTTTCCAGTCGGCTTAACCGATTAATGAAAGAAAATAATATTTCGACTCTGCAGGAGTTAGTAAATATTTTAAACAAATCAGTCAGTTCTGTACTGCGCACTAAAGTTATTGAAGCGATGACAACGAATGAAACCCTGTGGTTTCGTGATACTTATCCTTTTGAAGTGCTCAGCAAAACTATTTTTGAAGACTATAAACAACAGAAAAAAAATTCAATTCGCATCTGGTCTGCAGCCTGTTCAAGCGGGCAGGAACCTTACTCTATCAGTATGACAACTGATGAGTATCTGAAAAAAAATTCCGGTTTCAGAGTCGAGGTCATCGCAACGGATATTTCACAGGAAATTTTAAATGCGGCCAAACAGGCAAAGTATGATGCACTGGCACTCGCCCGGGGATTATCAGAAGAGCGTAAGCGGCAGTTTTTTTCTCCGGTGGGCGATCAGTGGCAGGTGAATGCGAGTATTCGTAGTCGGGTTAAATTTCGTGAAGTTAACCTGCTACAAAGTTACACATCTCTGGGTAAATTTGACGCAATTTTCTGCCGTAATGTCCTTATTTATTTCTCTGCCGAATCCAAAACCGATATCTTAAATCGAATGGCCCAGTCATTAAATCCCCGAGGTTTTTTAATGTTGGGAGCCTCAGAATCTATCGCCCAGTATTGCGATAAATTTGAAATGGTGCGTGCCAATACTGGTGTGGTTTATCGGCTTAAGTCTGTTTAAAAAAATAGCTTTAACTACTCGCTATACATCACACTCTTTCTTCATCAGCTGACGCTAGCTCCCACATTTTCATTATTGCCACCCACCGGCAACAGTTGCCACATTCCCCATAACACGATTCAGTGTAATTTCTCTAACTTGTTGAAAAACAAAGCAAACTAAAATTGGCATCAGCCTTGCAACACCATCTGCAAGAGGAAAATTTTATGCCAGTTAATTTTAATAATGCGTTTGGAATTCATGATGATGCGCTGCTGTTATTTGAGCGTCGCACTCAACTGTTATCAGAAAATATCGCTAATGCGGATACGCCGAATTACAAGGCCCGTGATATTGATTTTGATCAGGTATTACAACGGGCGCGTAATGATTCGGTAAAAATTCGTACTACAAATAAAGGCCATATTAGTTTATCGCAGCAGGCTTTTTCCAATGATGTTCAGTATCGTGAAGTTGAACAAAGCGCAGCGGATGGAAACACCGTAGATACGCAAAAAGAAAAAGCCGCATTTGCAGAAAATTCCATGCGCTATCAGTTATCTATGAATATTTTATCGCGCAAAATTAAAGGTCTGAAAACGGCCTTCAGAGGCGAGTAATTGTGAGTTTAATGTTAGATATTAAAATTATTTCAGGAGTCAGTAATGTCAGTTTTTAAGGTTTTTGATGTAGTGGGTTCAGGTATGAGTGCACAGATGCTGCGCTTAAATACTATTGCATCTAATCTGGCGAATGCGGATACCATTTCCACAAATGAGAATGATGTGTATCAAGCCCGCCACCCGATTTTTGAATCGGTGATGCAGGACCAGGGCAGTTTTGGCCAGGGGAATCTTAACACGGGAAATTTTAACATGGGAAGTATGGATGATGTGGCAACCGTCAGAGTCAGAGAAATTATGCAGGAGCAAACCACCGCCATTCCCCAGTATCGTCCGAATCATCCACTGGCAAACGATGAAGGTTTTGTGTTTAGCCCGGCCATTGATTCGGTTGCTGAAATGGCGGATATGATTTCCGCATCAAGAAGTTATCAGAATAATATTGAAGTACTCAGTACAGTAAAAGAACTGACACTCAGAACATTACAGATGGGGCAGGGTTAAATTATGGATATTAATGCATTTGAAAATATACCGGGTTTGCGCACACTCGCAGAATCAAAAGGCACGGATAAAGACGGAACCGAGCTAGGTCAAAACGAGTTTTTACAATTAATGACGACCCAGCTAGCCAATCAGGACCCGTTTGAGCCCATGGAAAATGGTGAGTTTATGGGGCAGATAGCACAGTTTGGAACAGTCAATGGCATAAACGATTTGCTCTCTTCATTTCAGGATTTAGCGTCTAATTTACAGTCTTCACAGGCATTACAGGCGTCGAGCCTAATTGGTCGTCAGGTGTTGGTGAATCTGGATCAGGGTTATTTGCCGGCTCAGGGCGCTTTACTCGGTGCGGTGGAACTGGATTCAAGTGCGAGCAATGTCGCGGTCAATATTTATAACACCAGCGGAGAAGCATTAAGCCGGGTTGAGCTAGGTGCACAGCCGGTTGGCCAGTTGCAGTTTAACTGGGACGGCAACACGTTTAACGGGCAACGCGCCCCTGCGGGTCGTTACCGCATAGAAGTTGAAGCCAGTTTTGGTGGCGATACAGAAATACTCACACCGCAGGTGTTAGACCAGGTCCGCAGCCTCACACTGGGTGCACCGGGTCAGCCAATGCAGGTTGATTTAGCCAATTTGGGTACAGTGAGTTTTAATCAGGTTAACCAGATTCAGTAACCTTACTGATTTTTATAATGCGAGGAATTTAGCATGACTTTTAGTACTTCACTCAGTGGTTTAAACGCCGCATCAGCAGACCTGGATGTAACTAGTAATAACATTGCAAATGTTGCCACAACCGGTTTTAAAGGTTCACGGGCAGAGTTTGCCGATGTTTTTGCCGCATCACCGCTGGGCACCACATCTAATGCCATTGGTTCTGGTGTGCAGCTGGCTTCAGTGTCCCAGCAGTTTGGTCAGGGTAATTTAGACTTTACTGAAAACACCTTAGACATGGCGGTTACCGGCGAAGGGTTTTTCGTATTGCGACCTAATCAAACCAGCAGTGAATTATCCTATACCCGAGCCGGGGCTTTTCAGGTTGATCAAAATGGACTGGTGGCAAACAGTGCAGGCCAGATTTTACAGGTCTTTCCGGTTGATCCTCTCACCGGTATTGTTGGCACAACCAGTTTAACCGGCACCATTCCTTTACAGGTGCCCAATACCGTGGGCAGCCCACAGGCATCAACCACGGTGGATCTTAATTTGAATTTACCTGCCGGTCTTAGCCCGGATACGGCCATTGCCGGCATTGATGGTGAATTCAATGCGGCAATTCTCGCCGGCACAACCGTCACGCCAAATACGGCAAACTATAATAATTCAACCTCCGCAACGGTGTTTGATTCACAGGGAAATTCACATATTTTAAGTATGTACTTTGTGATGACCAACGGGCTGACCAACACCTGGGATGTGCGTTCTACACTGGATGGTTTTCCTATGCAGATAGGGGGAGGGCTGGCACCGTCAACGCTCGATTTTGATTCGTCAGGCACCCTCGATCTACTCACTTCAACCGGCGGCGGGGCACTAAATTTTGATGCCTTTACACTTACTAATGGTGCCGCACCCCTTGACATCACAATCGATTTTACCAATCAGGGCAACACCATTACCCAGGAAGCACAGGGTGATTTTTCAGTGCAGTTTTTAAGTCAGGATGGTTTTTCAACAGGCCGTTTAGCCGGGCTAGAGGTTGATGATGGGGGGCTGGTACGAGCCAGTTTTACCAATGGTCAAACCACAGCACTGGGCAAAATCGCACTGGCAAGATTTGATAACCCTCAGGGTTTGCGCCAGACAGGTAACACGGCCTGGGTGGAAACCGTTGAGTCCGGGCCGGTAATTGGTGGTGAAGCGGGCACGGGTAATTTGGGTTTAATTCAGTCTGGTTCGCTGGAAACCTCCAATATCGATTTAACCGCCGAGCTGGTTAATCTGATTACTGCACAGCGTAATTTCCAGGCCAACTCGAAAGCTATCGAAACCGCCAATACCATTACTCAAACTATTATTAACATTACATAATTCGGTAACCGTTATGGATAAAATGCTATACACCGCAACCAATGGAGCCCGTCAGGCAATGCAGGCGCAAACCGCCATCTCGCATAATCTGGCGAATGCCAATACATTAGGTTTTAAATCACATCTCAACACATTCACCAGCTGGCATGTCAGTGGTCCGGGTTTAAATACCCGGATAATGAACCAGCAGGATGCGGATGATATTGATTTATCAGCGGGTAATATTATTGCAACGGGTCAGGAGCTGGATGTTGCCATTAATGGCCCGGGCTTTATTGCGGTGCAAAATGCCGAGGGTGTAGAAGCCTATACCCGTGCGGGAAACCTGATACTCGATAGCGCAGGACGCCTGACTACCGGCACCGGTTTTGCTGTCGTGGGAAATACAGGGCCGATTGCTTTACCCCAGTCAGAAAAAATTGATATAGGTTCAGATGGTTCAATCAGCATTGTGCCGGTGGGGCAGGCTGCTGCCGCATTAGTTATTGCTGATCGAATTAAACTGGTGAATCCCGAGTTAGGAAATTTACAAAAAACAGCGGATGGATTGTTGCGCCTGAATGGCGGCACAGAGGCGCCAGCGTCAATTGATGTGCAACTCGAAACCGGTGTAGTGGAAGGCAGCAATGTTAATGTGGTGGGACAGATGATTTCATTAATCAGCAACGCCCGCCAGTTTGAAACGAATATAAAACTCATGCAGGAAGCCAAAACTCTGGATGAATCATCCGCAAGATTATTGCGTAATAGTTAAAAATGAAATTATTTAAATCATTAATAAAAAATAGTTTGGAGATAGAAAAATGAACCCGGCACTGTGGATTTCAAAAACAGGTTTAGACGCACAACAAACCCGTTTATCTTTAATATCGAATAATCTGGCGAATGTAAACACCACCGGGTTTAAACGCGATCAGGCTATTTTTCAGGATTTAATTTACCAGAATAAACGCCAGGCCGGCGGCCAGATAACCCAGGATACCCGGGCGCCTTCAGGTTTCTCAACTGGTACGGGTGTGCGCATTGTTGCCACACAAAAATTACACACCCAGGGTAATTTGACTCAAACCGGAAATGCATTAGACATGGCCATATTAGGCCGGGGATTTTTTCAAATTCAACAAGCCGATGGCTCAACTTCCTACACCCGGGATGGCACATTTCAAATTGATGCTAATGGACAGGTGGTGACATCACAGGGGCAGTTTATTCAGCCATCGTTAACCATTCCATCAGATACCCAAAGCATTACCATCGGCCAGGATGGAACCGTCAGTGTGTTAACAGGCAACAATACCAGCCCGACACAAATCGGTACGGTTCAACTTGCGGACTTTGTAAATCCTGCAGGTTTGCAAGCTGATGGCAATAATTTATTTGTAGAAACCGCATCCAGTGGTTCGCCCACTACCGGCACCCCGGGTTTAACCGGTTTAGGTACATTAGAAAGTGGTGCAGTTGAAACTTCCAATGTAAATGTAGTTGAGGAGCTGGTAAACATGATTGAAACCCAGCGGGCATATGAAATGAATTCGAAAGTCATTTCAACCGCAGATCAGATGTTGCAGTACGTGAGTAACAATTTATAAAAATAATTATAAATTTTTAGTCGTTAATTTCAGTTTTAAATTTATGATTAGAAAAGGTGACAGGAATGGCAAAAAAACAACTTATAAAACTTTTTCTTCTGCTAATAATGTTTCAGTTATTAACGGGGTGTGCAACTACGTCACAGGAGCTGGCAGATTTTGAACCCATCGTTAGACCCGTAGCACCAAAGCCGCCAGTTTATACCAATGGTTCATTATTTCAGCAACGGGGTCTCTCATTATTTGAAGATCCCAAGCCTTACAGAATTGGTGACATATTGACTGTGTTGTTACAGGAAAGTACCAGCGCTAGTAAACAAGCAGGAACCAGTACCAAAAAAGAAGATACGATTGATATGCCCAATCCTACCATTTTCGGATCGACTCCAACATTTAACGGGGCAAATTTGCTGGAAATGAGTATTGAGCCAAAGCGTGAGTTTTCGGGTGAAGCAGATAGCTCACAAAGCAATAGTTTAAACGGTGAAATTACCGTAACGGTTGTGGATATTTTACCGAATGATAATTTAGTCGTGCAGGGCGAAAAATGGTTTACCTTAAATCAGGGTAAAGAATATATTCGTATTGCGGGTGTGGTGCGGCCGCTGGATGTTCAGTCGGATAATACAATAGTCTCGTCAAAACTGGCGGATGCACAGATTGCTTATAGTGGTGAAGGGTTCCTGGCGGATGCGAATAATCAGGGGTGGTTTGGGCAGTTTATGAATGGTAAGTGGTGGCCGTTTTAGTTTTTGTTGTTTCTGTGGTTTTGGACTGTTAGTGTATCAGCAAGCCCTTAACTACATGGGAATTAGAATTCTGTGGTTTCGCCTTTGTGGCGACCCACTTTTCTTTCAACAGCGAAAGAAAAGTAGGCAAAAGAACGCCGCCCTTCATTTGCCTGTTTTCATTTTAAAAAGCAAAAATGAAAATTCCCAAAAATTGTTCCGATGCCTTCCAGTCATATATTAAGCTGTTAGTTCATTGCTCTTTTGCCGGGTCGTTCAGATGCGCGTCCCTGCTTATCAGAACTCAAAATCACATCCCTGTGATTTTGCCCCTACAGGGATACAATTTTCGGCAAGCTCTAGAGGGGGGTAAGTCAAAACCTATAAGTGCTGAATTTGTAAAAGAAAACATTAGGAGATATTTGGTCTTATGAGATATTAATACTAATACACGTCCATCGTTTTATAATGCATTATCTCATCAATAATGACTTGCACTTCAACTCCATCGCCATTCCCGAATGCTTCTATCGGGAATCTAGTGACTTTAATCCCCATTACCCAGGCTGATGAAGGCGTGATTTATTTGGGGCTTTGCGTTGCGGTTGTTTGAGCGAATTTGCCTTTTAATTCGTGAGTTCCGCAACGGTCAAATAAATCAGAACTGAAGAAGGAACTTTTATTTTGCTTTTTAAATAAAAGCCTGGGTTAAGCGGGGCGGCATTTCTTTGGTTACTTTCTTTTTGCTGTAGAAAAGAAAGTGACTCGCTAAGCAAGCGAAACCACAGAATTCTAATTCCCATGTAGTTAAGGGCTTGCTGATACACTAACAGTCCAAAACCACAGAGCTCAAGTTCCCAGATGACAGGAGCTTGTGATCAACCCAAAAACCACAAGATTCCCATATCAGCAAGAACAAAGCACGAAAACCGATAAATCCCCAAGTTGGCCCCACACTTGCAACAACACCATACAAAGCAACCATTTATCTGGAGCAAGCCAATGCACTGGCGACAAATACTACTACTGCTGATAAGCATTACAACACTGTCCGCAACCGCTCAGGCTGAGCGTTTAAAGGATATCGCCTCCATAGCAGGCGTTCGGGACAATCAACTGGTTGGCTACGGCCTGGTGGTTGGCCTTGATGGCACCGGGGACCAGACGACCCAGACCCCTTTCACCATTCAAAGTTTTAACAATATGCTGCAGCAATACGGCATAGTTGTGCCGCCCGGCACCCAGCCACAATTGAAAAATGTTGCCGCTGTTGCCATTCATGCGGATCTGCCGCCTTTTGCTAAAACCGGTCAGAAAATTGATATCACCGTATCATCGCTGGGTAATTCAAAAAGTTTACGGGGGGGCAGTTTGTTAATGGCGCCGTTAAAAGCTGCAGATGGAAAAATTTATGCGGTGGCCCAGGGTAATTTAGTCGTTGGTGGTTTTGGTGTTTCCGGTAGTGATGGTTCAAAGGTCACGGTGAATGTGCCCAGCGTTGGGCGTATTCCCAGTGGTGCGATTATTGAGCGTGAGGTATTAAATCCGTTCGCGAATATGGAAAAGGTCGTGTTTAATTTAAACCGCAGCGATTTCACTACCGCCAAGCGGGTGGTGCAGGCGATTAATAATGTACTCGGCCCGGACAGTGCACATGCACTGGATGCGGTGTCTATCCAGGTGTTAACGCCACCCACGGTTTCACAAAAAGTTGAGTTTGTTTCGTTTCTGGAAAACATTGCGGTTTCCCCGGGTAAAGCCCCGGCGCGCATTATTATTAATTCACGCACTGGCACCATCGTTATTACCGATGAAGTGCGGGTGAAACGTGCGGCGGTGGCCCACGGTAATCTGGTGGTGAGTGTTACCGCCGATCCCATTGTCAGCCAGCCCGGTGGTGCATTTAATAGTGGTACTACCGCGGTGGTTGGGCGTGATCGTATTGATATTGAGCAGCAGGATGTGCGGATGTTTTTATTCCGTCCTGGCATCAGTTTGCGGGAGCTGGTGGATGCGGTTAATCGGGTGGGTGCCGCACCTGGTGACCTGGTTGCCATGCTTGAAGCGTTAAAGTCCTCCGGCTCTTTATCCGCTGAATTGATCGTGATCTAACGATGCAAAGCACAGCCACTATGGTCAGCGATTTTCAGCCACTTTCGGATCTTAAAAAAGGCGCCCGTGAGAAAAGCCCCGAAGCGATTAAGCAGGTGGCAAAGCAGTTTGAATCTTTATTCGTACAGATGATGTTAAAAAGCATGCGCGACACGGTGCCGGAAAATCAACTGTTTGGCAGCAAAGCGGGAAAGATGTATCAGGATATGTATGACAAACAGTTAAGTATGCATATCTCAAATGGTAAAGGTATTGGTCTGGCTAAAACCATTGAAAGGCAATTAGGTGGTACACCTGAAACTGAATTAAGTGATAAAAATATTGATCATTATTTATCTCGTCCGCGGCCAGTAGACAAAGCAATGCAAAGCAATGTCACGCTCTTTAAAGTGCCAAAGCCGGAAATTGCAAAAGATGAAATATTGTCTTCCAGTACATCGGTGGCACCAGTAGCAGGTTTGTGGAATTCGGCAAAAGCCTTTATCGACGATGTCTGGCCCCACGCATTACGTGCGGCAGAAGTGCTGGGGGTGGATGCGGATGTGTTAGTTGCACAATCCGCATTGGAAACCGGCTGGGGGAAACACACCCCAAAACATGCGGATGGTAGCAGTAGCTTCAATCTGTTTGGTATTAAAGCTGATCAGCGTTGGCAGGGTGACAAACTCGAGATCACCACCCGGGAGTATCGTCACGGGGTGATGCAGCAGGAGCAGGCAAAGTTTCGCGCCTATGAATCCACCTCCCAGGCATTTGAAGATTATACCCATTTTATACTGGATAACCCTCGCTACCAGCAGGCCCTGGAGCATGCTTATGACGGCGAGTCCTATGCCCATGAGCTGCACAAAGCCGGCTATGCAACCGATCCGGATTATGCTCGCAAAATCAATCGTATACGCAATGATGAGGCGATTCAGAGCCGGGTGTCCGAGCTAAAGAATTTAAATAAAGTGCCGCTAACCTGAGAAGGCTTTCAGGAAGACGGTTGTTCAGGCCAGCATTATTGTGGCCACGTTAAAGACAGGAAAGTGAGGCATTATGCCCAGCATACTCAACACATCATTAAGTGGTTTAATCGCCTATCAGGGCGCACTGGCCACAACATCGCAAAATATTGCCAATGTGGGCAATGAAGATTACACGCGTCAGCGGGTTGAGTTAAATGCGCGCCAGCCGATTCGTCAGGGGCCGGCCTTTTTTGGTCAGGGTGTCCAGTTAACCGATGTTCAACGCATTATCGACGAATTTAATACCATAACTTTGCGTGAATCAACATCCAGTACATCCCGATTAAACACTTTCGAAGCTTTCGCGGGGCGGGTTGAAGGTTTGCTGGCAGATCAACAGGGCGGTTTAATGCCGGCACTGGATGGTTTTTTTAATGCGCTTAATGATGTGGCCAATGATCCTGCCGCCAGTGCACCAAGGGTTGCATTACTGGGGGCGGCGGAAAATCTGCAGCAACGTTTTGTTGCCCTGGGCTCCGAGTTACAAACGATTGAATCGGAAGTAGATAGTAGTTTGCGGGTAAAAGTGAATGAAGTGAATTCTATTACCGATCAAATAGCCAGTTTAAATGGCCGAATTTCCAGTATCAGCGATGTTAATAATCGTCCCGCAGATTTACTCGATCAGCGCGATGCGCTGTTAAAACAATTGTCAGAAAAAATATCAGTGAATGTAGTCGAGCAGGCAAACGGCAATATCAATGTGCTAGTGGGTACCGGGCAGTTGCTGGTGTCGAATGAAATATCATTTAACATGACAACACAACAGGATGCGGCGCAACCGGATTTAACCGCCGTTGCTATACAGAGTAATGGTGGCTCCGTGGTTATCACCGACTCGGTCGTCGGGGGCGAACTGGGTGGTTTGCTCGACCTCAGGGTTAACCTGCTGCGCTCCGCACAAAATCAGCTGGGGCGCACCGCCATAGCCCTGTCCGATTCAATTAATGCGCAAAATATACAGGGCTATGATTTAAAGGGTGATCTGGGCACAAATATTTTCAGCAGTGTGAGTAGTGGTCGTTTACAGGCACAGTTTGGTGGCGATTATTTAAATAGTGGCTTTGATGTCGGTGATGCGGTGAGTTTCGATTTACAGTTTGACGGACAAACCGTCACCACCGCATACACCGTGCTGGCGGGGGATACCAACCAGGATATTGCCGACGGATTATTATTTGGAGCCACCGGCATAAATGCGGATGCTAATGTTACCGATAATGGTGATGGTACCTACACGCTAGCGGGTGGTGATACCCCTGGAGTGAGCCTGACCTTCGAGCTGTTTGGCAGCAATATTAAATTTACCAGCGCCGGTGGTCCCAGCTCCACGGGTAATAATTTAGCCATTACTAACCTGGTTGACGGGGTGGCAAATGACGCCTTTATGACATTATCACCCCTGGGCTCAAGTAGCACACAGGCAACCGCCGGTGTGGTGAGCAATGCCAGTGCGGCGACATTTATCGGTCCGAGCACGGTTGCCATACCTAATTTAGATAACAACGGCGCGGGCATTATTAATTACGCCATTAGCGATGTAAATGCCCTTACCACATCAGATTATGAAGTGCGTTTTGATGGTGCGAATTTTAATGTGGTTCGCTTAACCGACAATGTCACTTTAGCCACCGGTACAGGTCCGTTTGTGGTGGATGGCCTGGAAATTACGCCGGCTGATATTGCGGTTGATATTCCCCTGGCGGGGGATTCATTTTATATTCGTGCCACCCGCCTGGGTGCGGTCAATTTTCAAATCCAAATCAGTAACCCGGATGAATTTGCCGCGGCAGCACCAATTAGAGCCGGTGTTAATCTCGGTAATATCGGTCAGGTTGAAGTGAATCGGCTAAGCATTACCGATTCACTGGACGGTGATTTAAATCGTGCAGTGGATGTGTTTTTTGATCCGGCCAACCCCGCGGGTACATTTGACGTGGTTGATCAGGCCAGCGGTACTGTTTTACAGAATGATGTGGTGTATTTTAATGGCATCACAATTAACCAGAATGGCTGGCAACTACAGTTAAATGGCGAGCCCCTGCCCGGTGATATTGTGGGTGTGCAAAATAATACCAATGGGGTCACGGATAACCGTAACATGCTATTGCTGGCGGATATTCAGAAACAGGCTGTTATGGATAATGGAAATACTTCCTTGCAGCAATCTTACAATGCGCTGGTTTCCGGCGTCGGTGTCGTGAGCCAGCAAGTGAAAATAAATTTGCAGGTGGAGGAAAGTATTTTGCAACAGGCGATGGAACGCCGGGAAAATGTTTCCGGGGTTAATTTAGATGAAGAAGCGGCAGATTTAATTCGCTTTCAGCAGGCCTATCAGGCAGCGGCAAGGGTTATACAAACATCACAGGAATTATTTAATTCCTTATTGAGTGCGGTTTAGTCATGCGAGTATCAACAAACTTAATTCAGCAACAGGGTGTGCGTAGCATTCTGGAAAAGCAGGCGCAGTTGCTCGAATCGCAAAGTCAGTTGTCCAGTGGTAAAAAAATAAATGTGCCATCCGATGACCCCAGCGGCAGCTCTCGTGTTTTAGATTTAAATGAAGCCCTGAGTCAGATTACCCAGTTTGATGAAAATGCAAATTATGCCCGGCAGAGATTAAATCTGGAAGAAGCCACCCTGACCTCATCAGTCAATATTTTACAGCGCGTACGTGAGCTGGCAATACAGGCAGCTAACACCGGGGTTAATGATTTACAGAGTGAGCAGGCGATTGCCAGTGAAATTAAAGAAAGGTTGAATGAGCTTTTTGATTATGCCAATACCCGCGATGCCAATGGCGATTATGTATTTTCTGGCTTTCAATCTAAAACCCAGGCATTTTCAACCGATGGTGTGGGTAATTACACATACAATGGTGATGAAGGTCAGCTGGCGATTCAAATTGGTCCAAACCGGCAGGTGACATCCACGGATTCAGGTGCTGAGGTATTTCAGAAAATACGTCAGGGAAACGAGGATTTTTCAGTTGATGCAAATCGCACAAATGCGGGCACTGGACGTATTAGCACTGGTTCAGTTGTCGATAGAACGGCTTTTTTAAACAATGATTATACGGTTCGTTTTATTGATGCGGACAATTACGAAGTGTTTGATAATACCCAGGGTGTTGTCGTCGGGGCAACGCCGCGGCCCTATAGTGACGGCGCCGCCATTAGCTTTGATGGTATAGAAGTTGATGTGAGGGGGGAGCCGGTTGCGGGTGATGAATTTACGGTTCAGGCCAGTCGTTATCAGGATATTTTTACTACCTTAAGCAATTTAGTCAGGGAGCTTGAAACTCCCGGTGTCGGCGATATCACCGGTAATTTTGGTGGCGGGTACCTGGCGAATGGTTTTGCCGCCGGAGATGCCATTGGTTTTGATTTAGATTTTGATGGCGTTACCCTGAATGTTGCAGCGGTTGCCGGTGCAAGTGATGCGGCAACCGCCACCAATATTGCCGGCGCTCTGGTTACCGCCGGTGTCACCGATAATGGCGATGGCACTTTTACCTTAAATGGCGTAACGCCGAATTTAAGTGTGACCTTTGAAATTAATCCCACGAGCAATGCTATTGAGTTTAGAACCGACGGGGGCAACGGCGAGGTGTTTAGTAATTTAACACTCAGCAATTTAACCGACACCGGTAATGACGGGGTTATGCTTTTAAATAATAACGGCAATACGGTGGCATCGGTGGCTTCAATTACCTCAGCCATTGTAGGCGACTCTGGTTTTTTTGGCGCGGGAGGCCCGTCCAATTCTTTTTTATCCCAGCAAATCGATAATGCTTTAAATAATATTGACCGAGCCATGGATAATATTATTAATGTACAAACCAGCATTGGTGGGCGCATTAATTCAATTGAAAGCCAGACCGATGACAATGAATCTAAAACGCTTTCATTGCAAACGGTACGTTCTGAAATTGAAGATTTAGATATTGCGGAAGCGATTACCAATATCACCTTTCAAACTACTGCGCTGCAGGTATCACAGCAGACTTTTGTGCGAATTCAGGGTTTGAGTTTGTTTGATTTGATCTAACCCTGATAGCCCAGGTACATCTCCCTCGGGGATAGACCGCCGTTTTTTGGCGCTCTGTCCCTTTATTGATACCATCAAGCGTGAATCGAAGTCGCTTTAGCGCATTGTCAGTCACCGTGGTATTTGTCACAGGGGCACTTGGGAGTACTCCAAAGCGGAAAAACACCGGTCTGTCCCCAATTTTGTCAATCATACGAGTTTTTTACCTTCAGAAAATCAATGACTTAAGTCATCTTCTTAAGTTCTGCCAAATAAATCCTAAAGCTATCCCAAAAGCGGCCGATACAATTCCTGAGAACGAATTAAACATAAAATACGCTGCAACCAGTAATAGACCTTTTGTCGCCTGGTAAGGCGACTGAAGCTTAGGAGATAACCATGCCTCAAGTCATTAATACGAATATTCCATCAATCAACTCTCAGCGTAATCTGAATAAATCTCAGACCGAGCTGACTACATCATTGCAACGTCTATCATCTGGTCTGCGTATTAACAGTGCGAAAGATGACGCGGCGGGTTTGGCCATTGCCAACCGTTTCACATCTCAGATTCGGGGTTTAACCCAGGCATCACGAAATGCGAATGATGGTATCTCACTTTCACAAACCGCTGAGGGTGCACTTGGCGAATCAACCAATATATTACAGCGTGTTCGTGAACTGGCGATTCAGTCTGCTAACTCAACTAACTCGGCACAGGATAGATTAAGCCTGCAGTCTGAGGTTAATCAGCTGGTTTCAGAATTAGATCGTATTGCAAACACAACTTCATTTAACGGTCTGAAATTACTCGACGGTTCCTTCACGGCGCAGAGTTTCCAGATTGGTGCGGAAGCCAATCAAACCATTAATGTCAATATATCCGGTGCAACCGCCGATACCATTGGTATTAACAGTGTTGAAACAGATAATGCGAACGTGGGTATCGAAGTAGCCACGTCTGGTTTTTCAGTAGGCACTTCTACTACAGCCTTTAATACATCGGCTCCAGAAGCAACAGCAACTGCAGCGATTGGAACACTCGTTGCGGATCAGGTTATTTCAGTCACAGGTTCAGGTGGCACAACCGTCCTTAATATTGATGCAGCCAGTAATAACCGCGATGCTTCGGATATAGCAACAGCGCTAAATAATATTAATGGTGTGCGGGCGACGGCAGAAGCTAACTCGGCTTCTTTCAACGCAACAACACCGCCAACTGCGGCGCAAGATAATGATGTTGTGGCATTTGATGTCGTTACCGGTGATGGGGCACAAAGTGAAACGGTAGAAATTGTAGTTGATAGTGCCACTTATACCACCGATTTTAATAATGCGGTACAAGCTGCCGTTGATGCGATTAATGTGTCAAATGGTAATGATGGTGATTTGAGTTTTAATACGACAACGCAAACCATTACCAGCGCTAAAGGCGCCAATATCGGTATTGAAAACTTTGATGTATATGATAACTCTTCAGTCACTATCAATGCATTCACATCTGATACAGGCGCTGATGAAACCACATTAGATTTCACTATTGCCGGTGTTGCGGTAACAACCGCAGTTATTCCAGCTGGTTTGTCAGCGGATCAGGGTGTTACTGCAACTGCGTTAAACACCGCAATAAATAACTCACTTACCCTGCAAGCAATCGGTGTTTCTGCATCGCTTGATGGTGCTGGTACGGGTGTAGTCGTTACTCGAAGCGGTATTGATAGTGGTAACGCCGCAGATTTTGAAGGCCTTTTAACAATTGCAGCAGTCAATACTGACGGTGGTGGTGGTGCAGGTGGTGGTTTTGCCGTTACCGCATTAAATGGGGGTACAGCTGTTGCTGCTAGTCCACTTGCTGAAGGTGCAACAACAGGTACCGCAATTACAGCTAATGTGGTTGAAACCGATACCATTAGCTTTGCAGGTCAAACCGTAACAGAAACCGGCGGTGCGGGTAATGAGTCTGCCGTCCAGCTCGCTAACCTGACCGTGTTGATGGAAGAGGCGGGCATTAATATTCAGTCTGATGTAGCTGCCGGCGCAGGTAGTATCTTAAATGCACTTGCAGCTACTAATGCAACCTTAACCTCTGGTTCAGCATTAAGTGATGTTAGTAGCGGTAACTTTGCTGCGGCGCAAACCTTAACGATTACCGGTGAAGGTGTGGCGAATGTTGATATTAACGCAGATAGCACAGCCGCTGAGATTGTTGCGCAAATTAACAAGGTTGCCGATACAACGGGTATTAGAGCCAATGCACGTACGACGGCGACGATTAGCAATTTAGACAAAGACGGTGTGGTTTCCTTAACATTAAATGGTGAAACCGTATCAGCTGATGTGACTACAACCGATCTGAGCTCCTTGGCAACCGCGATTAATACCAAATCGGGTGCAACTGGGGTAAGCGCAACTGTCAGTGTTGATGGTGCTTCAATTGATCTGGTGCAGGCTAATGGTGATGATCTGGACTTCCTGAACTTCAGTAGTTCGGCGGCCAATACTGTTACTAGCACAACCGCAAGTCTGCGGGTTACAGGTAGCGAAGGTTCTTCGGTAACCCTGCAGGATGGTACGGCGATTGACCTGGATTCAACCGTAGTGGGTGGTAATATTGAATTTGCGTCTAGCAGTTCATTTACTGTTACATCAAATGTGGATGCAGCGAATGGTGGTTTGTTTGCAGGTAATGCCAATGATGTAAACGCCAGTACGTTATCAACTGTTAATAATATTGATATTAGTACCCAGGCAGGTGCCAATGCAGCGATTTCAGTAACCGATGGTGGTCTGGCGCAAATTGATAGTATCCGGGCAGATCTGGGTGCGATTCAAAACCGCTTTACCTCAACCATCAACAGCCTGGACACGGCGGTTGAAAACTTCAGTGCAGCCCGTAGCCGAATTCAGGATACGGACTTCGCGGCTGAAACCGCTAATCTGACCCGAGCTCAGGTACTGCAACAGGCAGGTGTAGCGATGTTGGCTCAGGCGAACTCACTCCCTCAGTTAGTATTGAGTCTGCTTCAGTAAGTCGGCCCAGTGAATAGGCTCAGTGAATAGGTTAGTGAGGTGATAACAGCCATAACATTTTTAACTAAAGCGGTAGGGGAGTTTCTCCCCGCCGTGTTTTGGCGGTTATTGAAAAAAATTTTTAAACCTGTGAATAGGTGTGAACATGTCTAGTGATATCGTGACAAGTCAGATTTCAAAAGATGTTTTGAGTTCATCGTCCGTTGTAAAAACTGCAAATGCTGTACCGGCAGAAAGTCGGCAAAAGGTGGCTGCCCAGGCTACTCAGGCTGCCGCTTTGGAAGGCAAAGTGTTACCGCCTGACACCAAAAAAGCAGAAATCAGCAGTGAAGAATTACAACAGGCTGTGGCCCAGTTAAACGAAAGTGTCCAACAGATTCAGCGTGATCTGCTATTCAGTGTTGATGACAGCAGTGGCCGCACAGTCGTTCGTGTGGTGAACACAGAGACTGAAGAAGTTGTCCGGCAGATGCCCACTGAAGAAGTATTGCGTATCTCACGTAATATAAAAGATCAGGTAGGGGATGTGTCCGGCATGATTTTCAAAACATCCGCATAATTGGCCTTTTTATTGCAGTACCTCTTAATTATGTATGAGGCAGGCGTGGAGTAATTTTTTCACACTGAATTGCAATTCGTTTTTAAATAATTATGAACCGTCAGGTACACCGAGGGTTCATAAATTATCGAGGTTTTCATGGCAACAATTTCAGCAACAGGTATCGGTTCCGGCCTGGATGTAAGCAGCATTCTTGAACAGATTGTTGAAGCTGAGCGGGTGCCAACTGAAAACCGTTTAAATTTAAAAGAAGCAACGCTACAGGCTGAGCTTAGTGCGTTCGGCACTATCAAAAGCGCAGTCGGCACTTTTCAATCCTCCCTTGGAAAATTAACCTCAGCGGCATTATTTAATAGTAGCAAAGTGTCAGTGAGTAATCCGGATGTCTTAAGTGCCTCAACTTCAAGTATTGCAAATCCTGGAAATTATTCTGTTGAAGTAAAATCGCTGGCGCAATCTCAGACGCTGGCATCTATTACATTTGATGATTTAACTGATGTGATTGGCAGCGGTTCATTAACGTTTAATTTTGGTACAACGGTTTATGACCCGGGAACAGACTTTGCCACCGGTGACGACACCTATAGCAGTTTTTCTACTAACCCGGAACGCTCCAGTGAATCAATTGTAATTGATAACACCAATAACACCGTGAGTGGTATTCGTGATGCAATTAATAATGCGGATATTGGTGTTAATGCGTCTATCGTAGATGATGGTTCCGGTTTTCGTTTATTAATTTCGTCCGAGCAGCAGGGGTTGGCGAACAGTTTAAACATCAGCGTCGATGAAGGTGGTGCTGCGGCTGACAATATAGATACCAGCGGGTTATCGTTGTTAGCGTTTAACAGTAGCGCTACTAATGCGCAACAGACGCAGGCGGCATTTGATGCAGAGTTAACCATTAATGGCTTAACGGTTTTTCGTGAAGAAAATACCATCAACGGTGCCATCCCCGGGGTCACACTTAATTTAAAAACGGCTGATCTGGGAAACCCGGTACAGCTGAATATAACAAGCAGCAATGCCAGTGAAGCAGAAAAAAACATCGGTAGTTTTGTGAGCTCTTATAACGAGATGACAGCTGTTTTTAACAGTCTCACTGCTTACGGTGGTGTCGATGGGCAAAATGGCGTTTTACTGGGGGATACAACTGCAAGAAATGTGCTACAGCAAATTCGCCGTGAACTGGGTGGCTTTGTTAATAACGCAGGTAGCTTTAACAGTCTGAGCTCAATTGGTATAACCACAAACCGTGATGGCTCCCTTAAGCTGGATAGTAATGAACTTAAAATTGCTTTAAGTGAAGACTTTGATTCCGTGGCACAATTATTTTATGCCAATGGAAACTCATCCGACAGTGAGGTACTGGTAACCAGTAGCAGCCTGGCAACACAGGAAGGGCGCTTTGGCGTATCGATTAGTGCACTTGCAACCCAGGGGCAATTTACCGCGTCATCCGTTAGTGGGCCGATAACAATTGATTCAAGTAATGATGCCTTTTCATTAGTCGTTGATGGAATTTCAACCGGCACTGTTTCAATTACCCAGGCAACTTATACAGATTTAAATAGCCTGGCTCAGGAAATTGAAAATCGAATTAATAATTCAAATAGTCTGCAAAGTAATACCAAGGGGGTTTCGGTTTCCTATGAAGCGGGCGCTTTTCAAATTACCTCCAGTGCTTATGGCTCCGACTCAAGTGTTAGTGTCTCTACGCTAAATAACACTCTTGGATTTGTTAGTGCTGGGGTTTCAGCGAATGGTACAGATGTGGAAGGGACGATTGGTGGATTTGCAGCAACAGGTTCCGGACAGTTTTTAACGGCTAGTTCTGCAGCCTCTGGGCTGGTGCTGGAAATAACCGGCAGCAGTGTGGGTAACCGGGGAAGTGTGACTTTCTCCCGGGGGCTGGCATCAAAACTGAATACGTTATTAACTAATTTTCAGACAGAAGATGGAACACTGGCTGCAAAAACAGACAGTATAGATGATCAGATAAACAGCATTACACAGGAACGACTTGACCTCATTGATCGAGTTACAAAAATTGAAGACCGTTATAGAAGACAGTTTTCAACGTTGGATGTATTAATTAGTCAGATCAATGCAACCAGTAATTTTTTACAACAACAACTCGATGCGTTACCGGGTGTAACGTTTAATAAAAAGTAAGTAGTAAAAGTAAAACATAAAAAATAATTATCTGTTGTAGGCTGCTAACCCGGAAATTTACAGGGCAATCTGCTATAAGCAACAGATGGATAGAAACAAGCCAACAAACAGGCCTAAAAACAGGAATGAGAGCATGCAAAATTCAGCAGCAATGAATCAGTATAAGCAGGTGGGTGTACAGTCAGCAGTGGGCAATGCAGATCCACATACCTTAATTCAGATGCTTATAGATGGCGCCATTCAGCGCTTAAACACCGCAAAAATGCATATGAAGCAGAATAATGTTTCGCTTAAAGGTGAAAGCTTGAGTAAGGCTATTTCTATTATTGATGGTTTACGCAGCTCGCTGGATATGAAAAAAGGCGGTGAAATTGCGACGAATCTGGAATCGCTTTATGAGTATATGCAGCGCCAGTTGCTGGTGGCTAATGTGGAAAATAAGCTGGAAAATATAGAGGAAGTTATTTCATTAATGAATGAAATACGCTCTGGCTGGGAAAGTATTCCGCAGGATATCAGAAATAAAAAATCACAATAAAGTATGCTTAAGCATTAATAAAGTAACACTACAATGAATTTATCCAGACAACACCAATGGCAGGATATTTTGCAGATAACGGCGCAATTGCAGCAGTTATCTGTAAATAAAAATTTATCTGCCATGGCCGAGCTGGGAATGCAGCGACAGGAAAAGCTGGATGCATTTTTTTCAGTTGAAGTAGCCAATACTGATGCGGAAGAAATAGCACAGGGCATCCGCAAAATAATAGAAAGTGACGCGTTGTTAACCCAGAAGAGTCTTCACCAGCAACAGAGTATACTTGAGGGGGTTAAGACACTGGTTACCGGTAAACAGGCTGTTAAGGCATATGGAGATATTCAGAAAAACTAACACAACTAAAATTCTTATGGGCTTAAGGGCACCTCTAAAAATAGCTTGTGGCCTCTGCGAGTTTTAGAGGCGCCCTTAATTCTAAACCCAATAAATCCCGCCAGTCATCGTAAACTATTGAGTTTATAGAATATTTTGGCGACAAATTTTTGACATTTAGGAATTACCTGCTTTACTCATTAATACAGAAATTTATGAAACAGGCTGGATATGTCACACGCTCCCCCGCAACCAGGTATTTTGTTGGTTGAAGATAACTCATCATTATTTAATGAACTAAAGTCGCTGATGGGTTTTATCGGTTTTGATACGTTTTATGTCAATGATCAGGATGCACTCACCGGTGCACTCAATAGCAATGAATATAAATGCGTATTGCTGGGTGAGTTTCAGGGCGAGTCATCACGAATAGAAGCGTTGCAAAAAATTCAGGATGCGGGCTTATCGGTTGTTTTATTTAATCAGCACAAAACCCACCTGCAAAAATACCAGTCACAGTTTAACCGTGTAGTGACTCATCTGGATATGCCCCTTAAATATGAAGCCGTCACGCAGGCACTGGAAAAAGTCAGTGCTAGCGCTTGTGCGAGTGCGGGTGATTCCGTTAAGCAATTAATTAGTCGTATTCCGAAACTCGGTGGTAGCAGTGCCGCTATTAAATATGTGCGCACCATGATTGAGCAGGTGGCGAAAACCGATGCCAGTGTATTGATATTAGGTGAATCGGGTACCGGTAAAGAAGTGGTGGCAAGAAATGTTCATGCTTTATCAAAGCGCTGTAAGGAAGGTTTTGTGCCGGTGAACTGCGGTGCGATTCCCGCTGACCTTTTAGAGAGTGAGTTATTTGGTCATGAAAAAGGTGCATTTACCGGTGCCATTAGTTCACGTCAGGGGCGCTTCGAGCTGGCGGAAAAAGGCACATTGTTTCTCGATGAAATTGGCGACATGAGTTTACCGATGCAGGTAAAACTGTTGCGGGTATTACAGGAGCGCACTTTTGAGCGGGTAGGCAGCAATAAAAGCATACAGTCGAATGTGCGCATACTGGCCGCAACCCATCGTAATTTAGAGACGAATATAAAAGAGGGCACGTTCCGTGAAGATTTGTTTTATCGACTGAATGTTTTTCCCATTGAGCTTCCATCGTTGCGTGAACGTCTGGAAGACGTACCGTTTTTACTGCAGGACCAGATTGATAAACTGGAAGCAGATAACCGGGGTACTGTGCGTCTGACCGCGGAAGCAACCGAATTACTCAGTCAGTATTCCTGGCCGGGAAATGTGCGTGAGTTGTCGAATCTGGTAGAGCGATTATCTATCTTATATCCGGACAGTATTGTTGACGCGCAGCATTTGCCACCAAAGTATCAGCCGGCATCTGCTTTTTCGCCTGAAGTGGAGACATTTAAATCAAAGCCACCCCTTAATCCAGCGCTGATGTTTGTGGATTTAGATGAAAACGATGATATTGAAAAGAGTTTACTGAAAAAATTACCGGCTGATTTACCTCAGAAGATTTCAGATGGGTTTTCTGAGGTGGCGATAACGGCTAACAATTTAACGCTCAATGAAGATGGAATGGATTTAAAAGAACACCTGGCGAATCTGGAAGTGCAGTTAATTAAACAGGCATTAGAAAAAACCGAAGGTGTTGTTGCGCATGCGGCGAAGCTGCTGAAAATGCGCAGAACGACACTGGTTGAAAAGCTTAAAAAATATAATATTAAAGCCTGAAACGTTTAAATTCCCCCTTATCCCCTTGTTTCTAAGGCGGAGACTTTACAGTCAATAATCACGGCAATTCATTGCCACCTAGCCGAATAATTGACTCGTCATTGCCACATAAATTCTAAGTTGTTGTATTCAGTGAAAAAATAATTCTGGCATGCTAAATGCTCCACTACTGCTAAGTCGAGCAAAAGTGACATAAACACGACATGCAGCAAACAGCGAATATACAGACAGCGGTAAATACCATAAGCCCTTCCCAGGATATGGTATCTCAGGATCCGGCACAATTAGTGGCGGCATTTGAACAGTTTGGGCGACTGTCAGATCAGTTGCAGCAATCCTATCAGGAGCTCGATAACCGGGCGGCAGAATTAACTGAACAACTTGCCTCAGCACAAAACGAACGTTTAAAACAGCTGGCGGAAAAAGAGCAGCTAGCGCATCGCCTGGAATCATTATTAAATGCATTACCTGCTGGTGTGTTACTGGTTGATGAGCAGGGTGTGATTAATACCGCCAATCCGGCAGCCGAATTATTTCTTGAGCAGCATTTAATCGGAAAACAATGGCAACGGGTTTACGCGCATCAGGTTTCGCGTCATACCAATCAGGATTTATATTTAAATTCCGGACGAATATTAAGTTTAAAAAAACAGCCCCTGAATGCAACCTCTATGAATGCAGCCACCCTGAATGAAACCCTCCTTGTTGAATCCGATGAAAATGAACTGGGTGAAATTATTCTACTGGATGATATCACCGAACAAAGAATGCTGGAGGGACTGGCTGATCGTCAAAATCGTCTGGCGGCAATGGGACAGATGGCCGCAGGACTTGCGCACCAGCTACGTACGCCTTTAGCCTCGGCCGTTTTATATGCCTCCCAACTGAATCAGTTTACAGAGGATAATCCACGAGAAAATAAAGCGGTAGAAAAAATTCGCACCTGCATGCGATATCTGGAAAAATTAATTAATGATATGTTGATGTATGCCAAGGGTGGTGAGTTTGCCGAGCAGAAATTTCAACTCAATGACTTACTGGTGACGTTTAATACAAGAATTGAAAATAGCATCAAAGACAACAATATGCAGTTAACTATTGTGAGTCAAATGGACAATATTCAATTAACCGGCAGCCTGGACGCGCTGGTGAGTGTGATAATAAATCTGGTTGAAAATGCGAACCAGGCATGCATGAAAATTTGTAACAAGAGTGGTGATAGTGAAATTTGTAAAATAGAGATTGAGGCCTATCAACAGTTGGATTATTTAATTATCGCTGTACGAGATAACGGTCCCGGTTTAAGTGCAGATGAACAGGTAAATATTTTTGAACCATTTTTTACTCAACGTGAAGGTGGAACCGGTTTAGGGCTGGCGGTGGCACAGTCTATCGTGCAGGCACATCATGGCGATTTACTGGTGCGGTCACAAGTGGGTAAAGGTGCAAACTTTTACATCTGTCTTCCTTTAAATCGTAGTGAGCAATTTATGGCAAGTGGTCAGCAAGAAATATTTAATCCCGAAAATATAAATTTTAAATAATTAAATTAAAAAATATAATGGGAAATAAACTGGAGAAATACATGAGTCAAACTAAACAACAATGCGTTGATATTTTAATTGTTGAAGATGATGAGCAATTGCGCGAAGCAATATGTGACACCTGTGAAATGTCAGGTTATTCAGTTGTGTGTGCTGAACATGGTCAGGCGGCACTACTTCATTTAAATGAATATAAATTTAAACTGGTGATTAGTGATGTACAAATGCAGCCGATGGATGGTGCGGAGTTATTAAAAAACATAAAAAATAAATATACTGACTTACCGGTGGTGGTGATGACAGCGTATGCAAGTATTGAAAAGGCTGTAGATTTTATGCGATTAGGTGCAGCTGACTATCTGGTTAAGCCCTTTGAAGTTGAAGCATTGCAGCAGGTTGTTGAAAAGTTTATCAGCCATGAAGTTGTTGTAGAGCACGAAATGGAATTGCTGGCTGAAGATGAAAAAATGCAGTCATTAAAATTGCTGGCAAGTAAAGTCGCACAAAGCGATGCAACTGTTTTATTGTGTGGTGAAAGTGGCGTGGGTAAAGAGGTTTTTGCACAGTTTATACATAATCAGTCAAAGAGAGCGGCGCAGGAATTTGTCGCCATAAACTGTGCTGCCATTCCGGAAAACATGCTGGAGTCAGTATTGTTCGGTTATGAAAAAGGTGCATTTACCGGTGCGGTTCAGGCAACCCCGGGTAAATTTGAGCAGGCACAAAATGGCACATTGTTATTGGATGAAATATCTGAAATGGATGCGGCCTTACAGGCAAAATTATTACGTGTACTACAGGAAAAAGAAGTTGAACGCCTGGGTGGTCGTAAAATGATTAAGCTCGATGTGCGGGTGCTGGCGACAACTAATCGGAATTTAAAAGAAGAAGTTAAGAGTGGCGCTTTCAGAGAGGATTTGTTTTATCGATTAAGTGTTTTTCCTATTCAGATTCCGCCCCTGCGTGAGCGGGTTGCAGATATTGTCCCCATTGCCAATAAACTGCTTAATAAAAACACCAGAAAAGAATCTGACATTTTAACGCTTAGCCCAGATGCGCAGCAAAAATTACTGAATTATTCCTGGAAAGGAAATGTACGTGAGCTGGATAACGTTATGCAACGGGCACTTATTTTCAAGGATGGCAATGAGGTTTGTGCGGCGGACATACATCTTCAAGCGGAAGACTATGAGTTCGGGGATGAGCAACAAAAAACAGATATGTTAGTGGATTCAGAATTAGTTAATGGACTTAAAGATCGCGAGCAGCAGTTGATACTTGAAGCATTAAAAGCCGGTAATGGCAGTCGTAAATATGCGGCTGAAAGGTTGGGTATCAGTCCGCGAACCCTGAGATATAAACTGGCCAGAATGCGAGATTCAGGTATTACGGTTTAACCATTTCGTTTATGTTATATAAAATTTATAGAGAGCTATTATGAGTAATATGAATATAAACCAGGTATTAGCCCAAATGCGGGTGCTGGAAGCCCAGGCAAAATCTCAAATAGATGTGGCAAAAATTGGTGAGCAAGGCCTGTCTGTTAATGAAACGAATAGCGCACAGAAAACCGATTTTTCTGAAGTATTATCGAATTCAGTTAATAATGTGAATGATAACTTAATGACTTCAGGCAAAATGGCAAAAGCATTTGAAAAAGGCGATTCAAATATTACCATGGCTGAGCTGATGATTAATATGGAAAAAGCCAGTGTTTCATTTCAGGCGATGACAAGCGTGAGAAATAAATTATTAACTGCGTATCAGGAAATAATGAATATGTCGGTTTAAAAGATAGTCGTAAGTCTTATGACTTTATTAAGGTTTAAAAAATGGCTGAACAAGTAGCAACACCTCCAACAGCAATGATGATTCCCGTGCCCCGATTTATCGGTGCAATTTTAGGTATTGTGGTGACTGTGCTGGTAAGTGTAGGTATATACACCTGGGGCACCAACCCGAGTCTTTCATCTTTATACACAGGTCTTGAGCCCGGGGATGCTGCGGAAGTAGTAGCGGCTTTACAGGCGGCGGCGATTCCCTATGAATTAAATGCAGCATCCGGTTCGGTGATGGTTGAATCTGGGCGTGTACACGAAGCACGCTTAAATTTAGCGGCTCAGGGCCTACCCAAAGGGACTGCAATCGGTGTTGAAATGTTGCAGCAGGAACAGAGTTTTGGTACCTCACAATTTGTTGAAAGTGCACGTTATCATCATGCAATGGAAACCGAACTGGCACGAACCATTGGCACCATGCGAAATGTAAAATCTGCGCGGGTACACCTTGCCATCCCGAAACACTCCGTGTTTGTGCGTAAGAAACAAAAACCCAGTGCGTCGGTGGCGCTAAATCTTTATGGGGGGCGAGCAATTGAACAGGGACAGGTCAACGCAATTATCCATTTAGTGGCTTCAGGTATTTCAAATTTATCTGCGGAAAATGTAACGGTTGTGGATCAGAATGGACACCTTTTATCATCCGGTGATCTGTCTAGTAACGTGGCGATGACAGGTCGGCAGTATGATTATTCACGCCAGGTTGAACAGGATTTTGAACGTCGCATTGAACATTTATTAGAACCAATAATGGGGGTGGGTAAGGTACGCGCCACGGTCAATGCAAAAATTGATTTCACGACACAGGAAAGCACAGAAGAATTATTTAATAATGCTAATCAGACATTGCGCAGTGAGCAGTCTTCTCGCGCTGAAAAATTTAATAATGTGAATGGTGGAGTGCCCGGCGCACTGGCTAATCAGCCACCCGAGGGCGGGCAGTTAGTAGAAGGTGCGGGTGGTGTTGGCCAGGGGGGTGTCATCAATAAGCCATCTAATGCCAGCCAGAATAGCGTAAGAAATTATGAAGTTGATCGTACCATTCGTCACTCACGTCAAAATAATAGCGTGATTCAACGATTAACCGTAGCGGTATTAGTTGATGATCGAGTGGCTATTGAAGACGGAGAAACGACACGTACACCGCTAACTGAAGAAGAAATTAATCGATTAACAACACTGGTTCAACAAACCATTGGTTTTGATCAGCAACGAGGCGATTTAGTGAATGTTATCAACGCTTCATTTACACCGCTTGAGGCTATTGAAGATTTACCTGAACCGTCTATTATGGATAATAAATGGGTACAGTTCGCACTGAAATGGATCTGGCCGTTTATACTTATAATGGTGGTTATCTTTACAATTTTAAAACCATCTATAAAAGGGCTAACCTCTTACGTTCCGCCAGCCCCGATGCTGGCCTCTGCTGAAGGTGGTGAAGGTGGTGAAGGCAGGGTTGATGCTGACGGCAATGCAATTGGTGCGGATGGTTTAGCACAACTGGAGCATCAGGATAGCGCCATACCTTTACCCAGTGATTCGGATCAGAAAATAGAGTTTGCTAAATCCATGGTTCAGCAGGATCCTAAAAAAGTCGCCAATGTTGTTAAAGACTGGGTTGGCAATGAATCTTAAAAGTGTGAATTAAATGCCAGACGAAAAAAAAGCAGCATTAACCGGAGTACAAAGGGCGGCCGTATTGCTAATGGCAATGGGCTCGGAAAATGCTGCGGAAGTATTAAAACATTTAAACCCGAAAGAAGTACAAAGTCTGGGTGCTGCCATGGCAAGCATGGAAAATGTTAACAAGCTAACCATGTCCAGTGTAATGGATGAGTTTATTGCCGAGGTAAGTAACCAGACTTCGGTGGGTATAGGTCAGGAAGATTATATTCGTGAGATGATGGTTAATGCGCTAGGGCAGGATAAAGCCAATAACATGATTGACCGCATCCTACTGGGAAGCGGCAATAAAGGCTTAGAGTCGTTAAAGTGGATGGATGCACGTTCAGTTGCTGAAGTTATTCGATTAGAGCACCCGCAAATCATTTCCATTGTTTTATCCTATCTGGAACCTGATCAGTCAGCTGAAGTTTTAAAAATGTTACCCGAGCGGGCTCGCCCGGATATTTTAATGCGCGTTGCAGCGCTTGAAGGTATCCCACCAAAAGCCTTGCAGGAGCTAGATAAAATTATGGAAAAACAGTTTTCCGGTGAACAAAATGTTAGTCAGAATAGTATGGGTGGTTTTAAAACCGCAGCCAATATTCTTAATTTTATGGAATCTTCTATTGAAAGTGCGATTATGGATTCAATTGGTGAGCACGATCAGGAAATGCAGGATGGTATATCCGAATTAATGTTTGTGTTTGATAACCTGAATGATGTTGACGATCGTGGAATACAGGCCTTGCTCAGAGAAGTTTCTACAGATAGTTTAACCCTGGCACTAAAAGGTGCGGATGAAGGGCTGAAAGAAAAAATCCTTAAAAACATGTCCAAGCGTGCATCGGAAATGTTACGTGAAGATATGGAAGCCCGTGGCCCTGTTCGTTTAAGTGATGTCGAAGTTGCACAAAAGGAGATTATTGCAACCGCACGTCGCCTGGCTGAAGAAGGGGATATTGTGCTGGGCGGCGGCGGTGGTGAGGAGATGGTTTAGTGTGGATTTTTAGTTTATAAAATTATGTTTACGTCATTCCTGGGTCGGCAAATTTAGGAATCTAGTGACTTAATGTCACCGACAGACACTGGATACCTGCCTTTGCAGGTATGACAAATGTCGGGACTCAATATTTTGAAAATTGTAATAATAATTTATGTCAAACCGATTCAAAGTTTCTGAAAGTGATATCCAGCATTATGTGCCACCCGAATTAAAGGGCAATATCGTCGGCATGCAGGACGAAGCTATTCGCCCACAAACCGTAGAAGAAATTGAAGCGCTGCAAAAACAGGCTTATGACGAGGCTGTTAAAGCCGGACATGCTGAAGGCATAAAGCAGGGTTTACAGGAAATGACCAATAAAGCCCGTCAGTTACAAAAAGCCTTTAATTTTTTACAGCAACCTTTAAACGAATTAGATAAACAGGTTGAAAAACAGTTAACCGAGTTAGCAATATTATTAGCTGAACAGTTACTGCAAAAAGAAAGTAAACTTGATGCGCAGCATATTCAAAATTTAGTCCATAATTCTTTAGAATATTTACCAGTTAAATCCCGTGATATTCAGGTGCGTTTAAATGCCGATGATATTGCATTATTAAACCAGGCTGAAATTGATACCAATGAACAAAGCTGGAATTGTGTTGCTGATAATAGTGTAACCCCCGGAGGTTGTATTATTGAATCTGCGACATCGCATATTGATGCAACGGTTGAAACCCGGGTACAACAGTTAGTTGATCAGCTCAGCTTGCATCATGAAGACAGTGAAGAAAATAATGATGCAGAAGAGTGATTATTTTCAGCGCTGGATAGATGATCTGGCAAAAAAACAAAGCCGTATAATAGCACCGGAGCCGGTGGTTGAAGGGCGCTTGATTCGCATGGTGGGTTTAACGCTGGAAGCGGTGGGTTGTGAAGCAGCGGTGGGCACCAGTTGTAATATTATTGCGCCGGGTAACCATTGTATCGAAGCAGAAGTAGTGGGCTTTTCCGGTGATAAAACCTATCTAATGGCGATGGGCGAAAGCCGTGGTTTAATTCCCAATGCCAAAGTGATTCCGGTCGGGCATTCTAGTTCAATAGAAATTTCCGATGGATTTCTGGGGCGGGTGATTGATGGTAGAGGCAGGCCGTTAGATGGTAAGGGGCCGATTAAAAATAATCATGATTTATCTGCTGATATGCCCCTTGCGGGAAAATCAATAAACCCATTAATGCGTGATCCAATTAAGCAGCCCCTGGATGTCGGCGTGCGTGCAATAAATTCATTACTCACTGTCGGTCGCGGGCAACGTATGGGATTGTTCGCGGGAACCGGCGTGGGGAAAAGTATTTTACTCGGCATGATGACCAAGTACACAGAAGCCGATGTGGTTGTGGTGGGGTTGATTGGTGAGCGGGGGCGTGAAGTCAAAGAATTTGTACAGGATATTTTAGGTGAGGATGGTATTAAGCGAGCCTGCGTCGTAGCGGCCCCTGCGGATTCATCTCCACTCGTGAGAATTCACGGCGCGATGTTGGCCACCAGTGTAGCTGAGTATTATCGCGATCAGGGAAAAAAAGTTTTACTGTTAATGGATTCATTATCGCGCTTTGCTCAGGCGCAACGTGAAATTGGCCTGTCTATTTTAGAACCCCCTGCAACCAAAGGTTATCCGCCTTCAGTATTTGCACGAATTCCGCAACTGGTTGAGCGCGCGGGCAATGGTCAGGCGGGCCAGGGTTCGATTACAGCATTTTATACGGTGCTAACTGAAGGCGATGATACTAACGACCCGATAGCAGATGCGGCACGGGGAATTTTAGATGGTCACATCGTGTTATCACGACAGCTCGCTGATATGGGGCAGTACCCGGCCATTGATCTTGAGTCATCTGTGAGCCGGGTAATGCCGATGGTCACCAGTGACGCGCAACAACAATCCAGTCAACAAATAAAGCAGCTATACTCGGTGTACGAGCAGAATAAAGATCTGATTAATGTGGGCGCGTATCAACCAGGTACGAATCCTCAAATTGACAGAGCCATTGCAATGCATCCGCATATTCAGCGATTTATGCAACAGAGTATGAATGAAGCGGTATCGTTTCAACAGAGTCAGCAAATGCTCGCTGAGTTACTGGCAAGGGCTGAGATGAATGATGTTTAGTTTATAAGTCGAAAAAAAACTCGCTACAAAATCCAGAGAAGAAGTTAGAAGTGCGCTCAAAAAGAATACAACCTATTGCAAAACATGCGGACCAACTGCAACAGCAGGCGGTGCAAGTTTTTGTGGCCGCTCAGAAAACGGTTGTTGATGCACAACTGCAATTAGAGCAGTTGATAGAGTACCGCAGTGAATATAATGGTGGGCGCATCAGTCTGAATTTAAGTGCGACCCAGTTAAAAGATTATCAGACTTTTTTAAATAAATTAAATCAAAGTATTGAACAGGCCCGAATGAATATTTTGCATCACAAACAAATCTGCGAACAACAAAAACTCAAATGGCTTAAAACCCGTTCACGCAGTAAAGCGCTGGATGCGGTGATTGTCAAATATCAAATGCAGGAAGCGCAGATTGAAGCACGCATAGAACAGAAAGAGCAGGATGAATTTGCCAGCCGTATCGGCAGAAAAAGATAGTTAAGGAACCTCGCTTCGTGAAAAATAGGCGCATTTTTATCTCAGCCTAAGTCTAACCAGACTTAATCAGAGGTTCCTTAACGAGATTTATTCACCCAGGGCATCAATTTGGCCCATCAATTGCACTTGTCTTAGTCATACATCAATAACAGATTAAACCCCGAGACAGGTGGCCTATGGATTTACTACAAAAAATAGATATAAAAGCGGCTGATAGCGGACAGAATAAAATAGACAATCAGGCGCGTCAGGGCTTGTCTGCTAGAGAGGAATCTGCTGACAATAAGACATTTAAAGATCGGCTCAATGACGAGGTTGATCAATTTAAATCTCAATCAAACACTGAGAAAACCAATGATAATCAGACAGATAGTGAATCATTGGCAAAACAGGCCGGGGATGAGCGTAAAGAGGTTGAAAATGCTGAAGCCACAGATACGGAGCTTAATAACCCTGTTGCTGAAACCGCATCAGAATCGGTAAATATTGTCTTGCAAGATGATGTGAATAGCGCACAACTTGATGCCGTGTCGGAACAAATCATTGCCGGTGGTTTGCCAGTTGTTGGCAGTGAATTGCCGCTTTTAGGCCCCCTTTCAGATGTGATGGACATACAGAATTCAGCACAGGGAATATTAATTCCAGCATCAGCAACTAGCCAACAGTTGGTATCGAATGTTGAAGTTTCACAATTAAACAAGAGCGGATTAACAAACAAGGCTACACAGATTTTTATCAACCAGAACACTCAGCTAAATGCAATTGATGATGCTGCAACCGCAAAACCGCTGAATGTGCTTTCAAATTTAGCGACTAACCTGACCGAAAGATCAAATCTTCAGGATGCAAAGTTCGCTAAAATGCACAGTGAAATCACAACAGCTGACATTATTTCCCATGAAATTATTTCTAAGGCATCAAGGATGCAACAGGTTCCAGTTGCAACAGCAGTATCGTTGAACGCATTAACATCACAAAAAATATTGGCAGGTATTACAAATGATGTAACAGGTGCCCTGAATAATTTAACACCTTTGAGCTCAGCACCACAAAATTTAACACCGCTGGGTAGTTTACCAGCCAGTACATTCAGTTTATCGATTGGCGAAAATATACAAAACCCAAACTGGTCTCAACAGTTATCTCAGCAGGTTTCATACATGGTGAGGGGGGGCATTCAACAGGCAGAGATTAAGTTAAATCCGGCGCACCTTGGGCCCATGGAAATAAAATTATCGATCAATGATGATCAGGCAACTGTTAATTTTGTTGCGCAGCATGCACTGGTTCGTGATGCTTTGGATGCTGCATTACCCAGATTAAAAGAGATGCTTGAACAGCAGGGGTTAAATTTGGCGGGAGCGGATGTATCTACTCAATCTGAACAAAAGCAGGCTGAACAAAATCAGACAGAACAAAATCAGGATGGTCAACACCAGTCAAGTTCAGAGTCACAAGCTGATTCTATAGCTGATGTGTCTGGTGTGGAGAGTACCAATGAAACAATAATGCTTAATGCGGAGATTAAATCAGGTGTGAGTATTTTTGCCTGATACGGTTCGAGTTGTAAAAATATCAATTAAGCAAGCTCATAACTACGTGTAATAATTCAGCGGAATCAATTGGTTTTTGTAAAAAAGCACGAACATTTATATCTTCGGCATTTTTTTTGTTAAAAATATCGTTATGTCCTGAGCAGATGATAATCGGAATATCGGGTTTTATTTTCAGAATTTTTTCAGCTAATACATCTCCGGTTAATACTGGCATTGTCTGGTCGGTGACGATAAAGTCATAATCATCCGGAGTATTTGAGAATTTTATTAATGCCTCCGGTGAATCACAAAACACGCTGACTATAAAACCGGCTCCTTTGAAGAGTTCACCCATATAAGTGGCAACGCTGTTTTCATCATCAACGATCATAATATGCTTGTTTTTAATAGCCTCCAGGTTAATGCTTTTGGAAGCGGATGAGGGTGCTTTTTCAGCAGGTAGTTCCGGGATTTCAAATAACAGCTGTACACTTGTGCCGGGTGATTTATTTTTTTCAGTAGCGTAATTTTCTATAATATTATTTGAAATTAGTATGTGTCCATTGCTGTCGTGTACTAATTTGCTAACTAAATTTAGGCCTGAGGTGCTGGTGGAGTTTGCATTATTTAATATGCTAGCCACTTCGCTTTTACTAAGTCCCGGTCCATTGTCATGGATACTAAAAACCACGAATTCATTATCGATTTTGTGATTGCATGCGCTGCAGGTTTTATTAGAAAAATTGATTAAACAAAGATCAATGTTTATCAGGCCTTTTCCCTTGAGCGCATTTCTAGAATTTGTGAGCAGGTGCATTACTATCTGATTGAACTTTGATGCATTTATATGTACAGCTGGAATGTTATTTCTTATATTTAACTGCATGTTGATTGATGAGGGCAAGGCGGAGCGTAACATTTTCAGCGTGCCTTTTAATAAAGAAGGCAACAAAATTGCCTTATTTGAAATGTCATCCTGCAGATTGATGCTTTGCATTTGTGCAATAATATCCCTGGCTTTTAAGCCAGATTTTTTTATATGATTTAAATATAAATATAGCTCGTCATCGTTTTCTATAGCTTCAAGTGCAAGGTCTGAAAAACCCAGAATACTGGCGAGAATGTTGTTAAAATCGTGAGCAATGCCACCGGCCAACATGCCGACAGCTTCCATTTTTTGTGCCTGATTAAGTTGCTTTTCCAGATGTTTCTGTTCCCGTTCATAGGCTAATAAATCTGTAATATCTTCACCTGAAAATAGCACTGAGCTCACTTCGTTGTTGGAGTCATGTATCGTGGAGTTTTTCCAGTTTATATATCGAGTTTTATTGTTTTTATTTATTATAGGCGATGCATTTTCATAAATATTTAAACTGATGTTGTTAGTTTTTTGATTGTTTAGTAGATTATAAAAATCGCTTTTTGCTTTTATTCTGGAATCTTCTGAAGTGAAAACATCAAAAAAATTGATGCCATTAAGATCTTCCTGTAAATATCCTAAAACCGAAGCTGCATGATGATTGGCAAGTATTATTTTTTCTTTTCTATCAAGTACAATAAAAATAACTTCTGCAACATCAATGTATTTTTTAGATAGCTGTTGCTCATGTCGAAGTGCTTTTTCCATGTTTTTTCTGTTGATGGCTTCTGCCAGTATATTGCTTATAGATTGTAAAAAATTAATTTCATCAATATTAAAGGTTCGGATTTCATCTGAGAAAATTGTAATCATTCCAAAAGGGTTGTTCCTGTCACCTATTAGTGAGCACACCACTGACTTTGTATTTTCTTTTAGAAGGAAATTAGGAGCATTAAATCTTTTATCGGTATCCAGTAGTTCGCAGACTACCGGATTGTCATTTTTTAAAGCGTAACTAAATAAGCTATCCGGTTCGATATTTATGAGAGTTAAACCTGGTTTTATTGACAGGGCATTATATGCGGTGCGTATTAATGCAGTGGTTCCATCAATAGACATTTCAAGCACTGCGCCGGATTTTATTTTAAAAGACCCACATATAACAGCTAAAGTCTGATCTAAAAGTTCGTTGATTGGGATATTGTTAAGTGATAACTGGCCGAGTATTGCAATAAGTCCCTGTTGATGCGCTCTTTGTTTCAGATTGTCTATTAGCTGTTTTCGGTTGTGAGTATCAGTAAATGTCGCAATATAAAACTTGAGGCTATTGTTGTTTGTAGCAGGTTTTATTATCGCATCTAAATATATAATGTCGTTATATTTATTGTTAAGCTGGAATTCTCCTTTCCAGATTTCATTATTTACAAGTGTGGTTTTAATGAAATTGTATAATGTATCGGCCTGGGTTTTATGCATTAATCTAAAAAGGTTTTTTTCAATAATATCTTTGTCGGAATATGCGGTTAGAATGCAGAAGTTTTCACTGGCATAGTAAACAGAAAAGTTTTCATCTAAGATGCAGGTGTTAGAGCAATCCAGTGCCTGCTTTAGTAGTAATAAATCTGTATCGCTATTAAGTGACATCGCCTGATTTTAGTGGCAGGCCTCAAGAATTTGATCAACTATTTTTCTGAGTTCAGCGACTGTAAACGGTTTTTTTAAGGTTTGTTCTGCACCGATAAGCTGAGCAATTGGTAGATAATCAAAGCGCCCGGTAATTCCGCCGCCACCTGAGATGGCAAGGATTTTTATGTTGGGTTGATTCTTTTTGAAATCCATAATCATATCAATTCCATTTTTTTCGGGTATTACTAAATCGGCAATTAGTAGATCAATTGTGTGTGTGTTTGAAATAGTTTCTGCATCCGCAACCGTTTCAGCTGTGTAGATTTGATGGGTTTTCCCCAGCGCTTCTTTAATAAAAGCCAGAATTGCAGTGTCATCATCTACAACTAATATATTGCTCATTACGACCTCCATTTATGTATTAAAATAGTTCAATATCACCACCATCCCCCATGCTTTGTTGGCGTATAGGGTTGTTTTGGGTTTGTTGAAATTCTGTTTCAGCTTTTGAGAGTGTACTTTCCAGCGCACTTATCATTTGCTGGCTAACAGATAGGTAATCTGTTCCATTGATGAGTGCGCTAGCAATTACTTCATTCGCACTGCCTAAGGTATTAACCCGTTTGAGTCTTTTATCTATATGGTCAGTTAACTGGGTTATCATATCCTCAAACTGTAAAGACTGTACCGCGTGTCCGACATGTTTGTTTAGTAGTTCAGAGACGCTTGAAATAGCAGAGAGTTGACTGGCCGTCTCTTCATTTTTTGATTCAATTTCGTGCATCATATCATCCAGATGATTTTTATTAGACATGGTCATGTTCATATCTGTCGAGGCCATTTTTCCAACCTGTTTATTGGCAATCACAATGGTGTTAATGGTGCTTCCAAACTGTTCTCTTATCTGGTCACTAAAACTTTTGCTGCGTTGAGATAATGATCTGACTTCATCAGCAACCACGGCGAAACCCCGACCCTGTTCGCCGGCACGGGCCGCTTCAATAGCGGCATTAAGTGCGAGTAAGTTGGTTTGAGAACTTATTGAATCCATCTCATCAAGTAATTTTAATACCTTTTCATAATCTTCTTTAATCAGTGTCAACGACTTTACCAGAGCCATACTTTGTGCGCTCATTTGCGTAATATCATCGACCATTTCTTTTAAAGAATTGGCTGCATCTCCGGCGATACCTTTTATTGTGTGATGGTCCTCTGACTCATTAGAGGTATCGTCAACCAGATTAAATACCATGAGTTTTTGTTGTGTTGATTCCTCTTCCAACCCACGAAAACTTGCAACCAAACCGCTAATGGCATTATGCAGAATCCCCTGTATCTGCATATTCTCATCCTGTAACAAGTTAATTTCATCTCGTGTGGTTTGGTGTAACTGATTAAATAGTGCATTCAGTTGATTCATCTGTTCCAGCAGTACGGGATCAGCAATAGGTGATTCAGAAGTGATTTGATTACTGGAAGAAAGCTTTATGAAAACAGCACTGGCTACGCCGATTAAAGCAAAGCTGCTGTAAACCAGCCATTTTTCAGGAAAGATGCTGTAAGCAACTGCGCATAGAATGACTAGTATAACAATAGAGCTTTGCTGCTTGATGTGCCCCATGGTTAATACGAAACGCTGCTAAGTTTTAAATTATTAAATAGTTGAAAATATAAAATGCTGATTATTTGTCGATATATCAATATTCTCCGGGAATTTGTATACCCACTAACTATTTTTATCTCAGAACACACAAATGTTGTTCGAAAGTTATCATGTTTTTTTAGATCTTTATTATTGTATCCGTACATGTTGTCAGTCCATATATTGCAAGTGGTCTTAAGTGGTTGGCAAACTATGATTATAATCTTCTCGTTAAGAGCATAGACTCTGAAAAGACTTTTGCAAGTGAATTGCCCACTATTATAATAATTTACTAAGCTAATAAATGCCGTATTCAAAATAGCATTAACTTATTATGTATTGAAAGGAAAATTTAAAGCTTTCTGCTTTTAAGCATATCTCTTCATGCCGATTAATTAATACAGATTTATAGATATCTCTAATTAGCTACATTTATACTAAACCAAAGGTCTAATATTAAAATATTCACGCAATAATAACGTAAATTAATAGGGTATAAATTTGGTAATTAAACATACATGGTCTATACATTATCTACAGGATACGGAATCAGGCTATATGAACAGTCAAAATTGACTTATCCGTTATCGATTTTAAGGGGGGGATAGAAATGGCAACAATATTAGCAGTCGATGATTCAGCATCCATGAGGCAAATGGTGACATTTACACTTAAAGGTGCGGGCTATCAGGTGACTGAAGCAGCAGATGGTCAGGAAGCGCTGAATAAGGCCAAATCTCAGCAGTTTGATTTAATTATTACGGATGTAAATATGCCAGTAATGGATGGTATTACCTTTATTAAAAATTTACGTGGTGAAGCTAACTATAAGTTTACTCCCATGTTAATGCTTACGACGGAATCGGCGGGTGATAAAAAAGCTCAGGGTAAAGCGGCGGGAGCCACAGGCTGGATTGTAAAGCCATTTAATCCGGATCAGTTATTAAATACGGTTAAAAAAGTATTGGGTTAAAATACTTGCGGAGTAAAAAATGTCAATTGATCTGGAGCAGTTTCATGAAACCTTTTTTGAGGAAAGTTTTGAAGGTCTAGATATTATGGAGTCCGGCCTTTTAGAGCTTGAACAAGGTGACGTCGATTTAGAAAATATTAATACTATTTTTCGGTCTGCACATTCAATTAAGGGTGGCAGCGGGACCTTTGGCTTTAGCGCTGTTGCAGAGTTCACCCATGATATGGAAACCCTGCTGGATCAGATGCGCAATGGTGAGCGCCAGGTGAGTGAGCCTGTCGTTGAAACTTTGTTGGGCAGTGTCGATGTGTTGCGAAATATGCTTAATGCCATTCGCGACGGTTCTGACATTGATGTAGACAGCGTCGCTGAAATGACAGTTTCTATTAAAGGTATTCTCGGCGAAGAAAATACCCAATCAACAACAGATGACACTCAAAATTCACCGGTTGCCAGAAAAGGCTGGCGGGTACATTTCAGCCCCTACATAGACATAATGAAAACAGGCAACGATACAGTACGCCTGTTGCGTGAGCTAAATTCAATGGCTGAAGATGCTGAAGTGATCATCAATAATGATGCTTTGCCCCCGTTAAGTGAATTAGACCCGGAAGATTGTCATCAATCATGGTGCATAAATTTAATTGGCGGTGAAATTAGTGAAAATGATATTCGCGAAGTATTTGCCTGGGTTGATGATGAATGTGATTTAAAAATTGAATCGCTGGCGGAAGAAGAAAGTTATGTCGGTCCCGAACGCCGCGATATTAACCGTCGAAAAATTGAACCTGAAAGACGAAAAACCGAAAGACGCACGGCTAAATCTGCAGAGTCATCCTCCATTCGAGTTAATATTAGCAAAGTTGATGATTTGATAAATATGGTGGGAGAGTTGGTTATTACCCAGTCTATGCTAAGTCGTTTTGGTGAAGCAGAAGTTTTTAATCCCACCACCATTGAACGTTTAAAAGATGGCCTGGCACAACTTGAAGGACATACCCGGGAATTACAGGAAAGTGTTATGCGCATTCGCATGATGCCAATTAGTTTTGCCTTTCAGCGTTTTCCACGTCTGGTTCATGATTTAAGCACCACCTTCGATAAAAAAATTGAACTGGTGATGACCGGTGAATCCACCGAACTGGACAAAACGGTACTCGAAAAAATTGGTGATCCGCTGGTACATCTGGTGCGTAATTCCCTGGACCATGGTATCGAATCACCGCAGGAAAGAATTAAAGCCGGAAAATCCGAAACCGGTGTGATTGAACTCAGCGCATTTCATCAGGGTGGAAATATTGTTATTCAAATTAAGGACGATGGCGCTGGACTTAATAAAGATAAAATAATTAACAAGGCAAAAGAAAATGGCCTGCTTAGTAATGAGGAACGTCTTAGTGATGAGCAGATTTACGACCTGATATTCCGTCCTGGATTTTCCACCGCCGATGTGGTTAGCGATGTATCTGGACGTGGTGTAGGTATGGATGTGGTGCGCAGAAATATTCGCGAACTGGGGGGAGCAGTCGAGGTTAAATCGACACCAGGTGAAGGTTCAGTGTTTACGATTCGACTGCCGTTAACCCTCGCCATACTTGACGGTCAGTTAGTGGGTATAGGGGATGAAACTTATATCCTGCCGGTTATTTCCATTCTCGAATCATTACAGGTGAAACAGGAAAATATTAATGCAGTTGCAGGAAATGCTGAAGTTTATCGCCTGCGTGAGGAATACATACCTATAGTGCGTTTATATCAGATTTTTGGTATCGAGCCAGTGTCAACACAATTAGAAAATGGCCTGTTAGTTGTGGTAGAAGCCGAAGGCAAAAAAATTGCCATATATGTGGATGATTTGCTCGGACAGCAACAGGTGGTTATAAAAAGTTTAGAAACTAATTTTAAAAAGATTGAAGGATTATCTGGAGCGACCATTTTGGGTGACGGAACTGTTGCACTCATTATAGATATTGCCGGACTCATCGAACTATATCAAAAAGATATGGCTAATGTCGTTCCAATTAAAGGTGGCGGAATTGCCGCTTGAGGAGAAAATAATGTCAAAATCTGCAGACGAAATATCTCAGAAGGAAGCCAATAAAGAATTTAAGGAACTGTTAACATTTTTTTTAGCAGGCGAGGAATACGGTGTAGATATTTTAAGGGTGCAGGAAATAAAAGGCTGGGATTCTGTTACCAATATTCCAAACACCCCTGAGTATATACGTGGTGTTATAAATATTCGTGGCAGTATTGTACCGATTATTGATATGCGTTTACGCTTTAATCTGGAAAAGAAAGAATACGATGCAACTACGGTAGTGATTGTTTTAAATGTAGTGAATGAAGGCAAGGAAGACAGAACCATGGGGGTTGTGGTAGATGCAGTATCTGATGTGTATAACGTACCGATTGATGATGTAAAAGCATCACCGGATTTTGGTACAGCGGTTGATACTGAATTTGTAACCGGTCTCGCCACGATAGAAAAAAAAATGATTATTGTGCTGGATATAGATCATATGCTGAATGCTGCAGAGCTCGCAGTCATTGATCAAATCGCTGAATAACTGTGGTTATAAAAAACAAAATACGCAGTGTCAGCAGAAGATGAATTTTACTTTTAATAAAGAAAATAACGAATGACCAGAAAGGTTGCAGTCATCAACCAGAAGGGTGGTGTCGGTAAAACCACCACAACAGTGAACCTTGGATACATGTTGGCAAAAAAAGGTAACAAAGTTACATTAATAGATTTAGACCCACAGGGGAGCTTAACTATTAGCCTGGGTGTGAACTGGCAGGAAAAGTTAGGAATAGAAGATTTGTTATTACATGATGACAAGCTGGAAAATGTCATTGTAGAAACCCGCAAAAATTTACGCCTGATTCCCTGCGGTAATAATTTAGGACAGGCAGAACATATTGATAAAGATTCATCATCAATAGCCAAAGGCTTAAAGAAGGTGCTTGATCAGTTGTCGGATGAAGACTACATATTAATAGACTGTCCACCATCATCAGGGTTTTTAATTGTTAGTGCCCTGTATGCAGTCGATGAAGTGTTAATACCCATTTCCGGTGATTATTTAACATTGCATGGTCTGTCGCATTTATTAGGTACATTAAAAGGTTTTGAGAAGCGACTACAACATGATATTAAAAAGTGGTTTGTGGTTACCCGTTTTCACCCACGCAGACGCCTTGCGCAGGATGTAAAAGAAAAATTGATTTCCTATTTTCCAGGCCAGGTATTAAAAACATCAATACGCGAGACTACAGCAATTGCGGAAAGTCCAAGTTTTGGATTAACCGTGGAAGAGCATCAAAAAGGCTGTAACGGGGCAAATGACTATCGTGATCTGGCGAAAGATTTTAGTAATGGAAGGACTTTTTAATGGCACGTGAAAAAAAATCAATGATCGGTTTTGACCCCCTGTCATGGCTCGATGATGAGGTTGAAAATAAAACCAGAAATAAAACTACGAAAGCTAAGAAAAAAAAGACGACGAAAAAAAAACCAGTAGAAAATAATACAGCAAACAAAAACATAGAGAAAAAAACTAAAAAACCAGTAAAAGTAGTAATAGAAATATTAGAGCATAGCCTGGATGAAACAGCATTATTAAAAGGCTATGAACTGGTATCAGAAGTGCTAGATGAAGCGGTTTTTGATTTTTATACTGAGTTGTTTAAGTTGTATCCGGCGGTTAAACCTCTGTTTGAAAATACCAGTGACAGAGATCAGGCTATTAAACTCAGTGCAGCACTTAAGTTGCTGGTAAATAATTTACATGATGAGAATGCATTGAGAGCTACATTGCTTTCAATGGGGGCAAGGCATCAGGCGTATGGTGCTTTGCCGGATCATTACCCAATTGTTGCTGAGTTACTGGTGGCAAGTTTCAAAAATAAAATTGGCCGCGCCTGGACTAAAGCTATTAATAGTGCATGGCTGGAAATGTTAATTGCATCAGCTGAAACCATGTGCGCTGCTTATGAAGAGCAAACAAAGGAAACGCATCTGGAGGCAGAACCAATGGTGAAAATTCCAGAGGAAGATGATCCAGATGAAGATAAACCAGCGGACGATAATCTAGAGAAAATAATGTCAGTCGAAGAAATTACCCCTAAATTTTTACATCCGGTTTTGGTATTAAATATCATTCAGGATATTAGTAAATCGCAGGCGCTTAAAAACGATATGTTAACGCTGGTAAATGACAATGACGAAATTAACATTGACGCTTCCGACGTCGAGCGTATCGATGGTTCCGCGTTACAGCTCTTATGCGCCTTATTTAATTATGCGCATCAAAATAATTTAGTGATTAACTGGCTTGAGCCATCAGAAGTATTAACCCAGTCGGCGAAGACATTAGGGGTGCATAAAATACTGGAATTGAATTGATAATATTTGTTAAAAATTTATGTGCATTCCTAAAGAGAAGTAATATTTTACGTAGTAATAAATAAGGATAAGAAATGAGTTTTGATAATTATGTGTCACCTTTAGGTCTAGATGTGGCAACGTTGGAAACCAGTTTTAATTTATTAGCCCCCCGGGGTGATGAACTGGTACGGCGGTTTTATGAGGAATTATTTCGGCGCGCACCGCAGGTAAAACCCATGTTTGAAAATACAGCGCCAGCTGAACAACAAAAAAAATTACTCGCGGCGTTTAAGTTGGTGGTGGAAAACGTACGTAATCCCGAAGCACTGGCGCCAGTACTAACTACCATGGGCGAACGTCATCAGGGTTACGGTGTTTTGCCCGCACATTATCCGATTGTTGCCGAATCACTGATAAAGGTTATGAAGGAAATGGCCGGTGATGTCTGGACGGACACGATTGAGTCCGCCTGGGACCAGGCATTAAATGTTATCGCCAAGGTCATGCTTGATGCCTACAAAGTTGACATAACAAACAACAGCACACAACAGAATGAAATAAAATGCACCCCTCAAGGAGCTAATGAAATGAATGATTCAAACAACGAAGAGCTATCAATCTTACGTTCAGCCATGGATGCTATAAATAAATCACAGGGTGTGATTGAATTTAGTATGGATGGCTGCGTAATTACAGCCAATGAAAATTTCCTCGCTGCAATGGGTTACACGCTAGACGAAATTAAAGGCAAGCATCACAGTATGTTTGTTGAGCCTAATCTTAAAAACACTATGGAGTACACGCAGTTTTGGCAAAAGCTAGGCCGTGGTGAATATGATGCGGCTGAATACATGCGCATCGGTAAAGGAGGTAAGGAAGTATGGATTCAAGCATCCTACAACCCAATTAAAGATGTGAACGGTGTGCCTTTTAAAGTTATGAAATTTGCCACCGATATTACAAAGCAAAAACAAGAATCACAAAAAAGTCAACGCTTAGAAGGCGCAGTTTTATCATCAATGCAGGCTACTATTTTAGTTGACCGTGATTTAATCGTTACCTTTGTGAATGATGCAACCATGAAGTTATTGAAAAAATACCAGGTTCAATTTTCAGCAGTTTTTCATGGATTTGATGCAAATGCAATTATTGGCTCGTGTATTGATATGTTTCATAAAAACCCTGCGCACCAACGCAAGTTATTAGATGATCCCAATAACCTGCCTTTTCATACCGACATCGAAATTGGTGATTTAAAATTCTCACTAAATGTGACTGCAACGATGGACAGTCGGGGCAACTACGTGGGCAATGCGCTTGAGTGGAATGATGTTACCGAAATCAGACAAAAAGAAATTGAAGTGGCGCGCTTACAATCGGCAGTAGATGGTGCTGAAGCCAACTTAATGATTTGTGATACGGATTTAAATATTACCTACGCTAACCCTTCAGTCGTTAACATGATGGGGGGACGGGCAGAAGCTTTACGCGCCGTGTTCCCCGGTTTTGATGCGAGTAATCTGGTTGGTCAGAACATTGATCAGTTTCATAAAAATCCCGCGCATCAGCGTCAATTATTAGGTAATACTGCTAACCTGCCGTTTAAATCTAATATTAAAGTTGCAGGTCTGGATTTTTCGCTAAATGCCACGGCTATTATTGACCACGAGGGAAACCTCATGGGTAGTATGGTGGAGTGGGGTGATATTACTGAACAAAAAGATGCGGAAAATCAGATTCAGTCGCTCATCGATAAGGCCGTGAAGGGACAGTTAGACACACGCATTGATGCATCAGACTACACCGGGTTTATGAAAGTTCTGAGTGAGGGCATTAATCAATTAATGGATGCAGTGGTTGAACCTTTGCAGGAAGCACAGCGCGTGGTTAAAGCATTATCAGAAGGTGACTTAACCGAAGAAATGGAAGGTGAGTACTCCGGAGAATTTGCCCAGTTGCGCAATGCCATCAATGAAACCAATAATGTGCTTTCTGAAATGGTTGAGCAGATTATGGATAGTTCGGAAAGTATCTTAACCTCATCGGATGAAATTTCCCGGGGCAATGCAGATTTAAGTCAGCGAACAGAAGAGCAGGCATCGAGTCTGGAAGAAACCGCATCAAGCATGGAGCAGATGACCTCTACAGTAAAACAGAATGCGGACAATGCGCGTGAAGCTAATCAGATAGCATCCGCTGCCAGAGATCAGGCTGAAAAAGGTGGTGATGTGGTACAGAAAGCCGTGGATGCCATGGGTGAAATTAACACCAGTAGTAAGAAAATTGCCGATATTATTGGCGTGATTGATGAGATTGCATTCCAGACAAATTTACTCGCACTGAATGCAGCTGTGGAAGCTGCCCGTGCTGGTGAGCAGGGTAAAGGTTTTGCGGTGGTTGCCGCCGAAGTTCGAAATCTTGCACAACGCTCAGCCGGAGCGGCAAAAGAAATTAAAGGTCTGATTAATGACAGTGTTGAGCGGGTAGATGAAGGCTCTAAACTGGTTGATGAATCCGGTAAAACCCTGGAAGAAATTGTTAACGGCGTAAAAAAAGTCAGCGACATTATTGCGGAAATCGCAGCTGCAGCTCAGGAACAGTCTGCAGGCATTGAAGAGGTCAATAAAGCGATTACCCAGATGGACGAAATGACCCAGCAAAATGCCGCACTGGTAGAAGAAGCGACCGCTGCCAGTGAGTCGATGAATGAGGAAGCAAAAGAGATGAACGATTTGATGGAATTCTTTGATCCGGGTGAAGAAGAGCCTGAGCCGGTAAAAGTGGTAAGAAAACGTAAACGCAGAAAATCGTTGGCTGTGAAAGAAGAGACGTCAGCACCCAAGAGAAAGAAGGCACTGAAGCGAACTAAACGTGTAGCAACACCGGTAGCGGATGATGATGACGAGTGGGAAGAGTTTTAAAGTTGTCATTCGAAGGTGACGAAAGGGAAGTTAAAGTTCTTTACTCGTTAAGTTTAAAGATAACAAAAAGGCAATCCATTGAGTGTACACACTAGCCCTAACGGAGTGAACTTCGAAGAAAAGGAATTTCCTTTTACTGATGCTGATTTTCGTTTCATACAAAATCTGGTGGCGGATCGCACCGGTATAGTATTAACTGATATTAAACGAACGATGGTTTACAGTCGTATTGCCCGGCGAATTCGCCAGTGCGAAGTTAGTGATTTTGCAGAGTATTGTGACTTACTTAAAACCGGTGATGAATCAGAATTGATTTCATTTACCAATGCTATCACCACTAATTTGACATCATTTTTTCGTGAGCCTCATCATTTTGAATATTTAACGAAAACAGTTTTACCAGAGTTAGAGAAAAACAAAACTAATAAACGCATTCGGATATGGTCAGCAGGATGTTCGTCCGGTGAAGAGCCTTATTCTATTGCCATGACAATTCTCGACTATTTTAAAAACAAGCCAGATTGGGATATAAAAATACTCGCTTCGGATTTGGATTTTGATATGGTAGAAAAAGCCTCTAAAGGTGTTTACAAAGAAGATAGAGTTACCGGTCTGGATAAAAAACATTTACGCAATTATGTAAGGAAAGGCAAAGGTAAACTCAGTGGTATGGTAAAAATGGATCAGAACCTGATTAACATGATTACCTTTAAACAGCTAAATTTGTTACATGACTGGCCCTTTAAAGGGCCGTTTGATTTTATGTTTTGTCGTAATGTTGTTATTTATTTTAATAAAGATACCCAGCGCGAACTGTTTGATAGATATGCAGACTTATTGGCAGAAAACTCCTCCCTTTTTATTGGGCATTCCGAGTCGCTTTTTAAAGTAACGGATAGATTTAAATCTATAGGACAGACGATTTATAGAAAGGAAAAATAAGGTGGTAGTTTCAAAGATAATTTCAAAGGCAGAGATGGAAAAATCTATGCCAATGTGTTTGCCGGGACTGGAGCATATTAGTCGGTTCTGGGATAAAAGACATAACACATTTTCTGCGAAAATTTTACCTGGTGAATACTATGTGAGTATGCATGGAGAATTAATAAGCACTGTTTTAGGCTCATGTATATCCGCCTGCATTCGGGATGTAAAAATGGGCATAGGAGGTATGAATCATTTCATGTTGCCAATGGGAAATGAGGATGAGCATGCTGGGAAAATACATTTAACCAGTGCCACACGCTACGGGAATTTTGCTATGGAAATGCTTATAAATGAAATTTTAAAAGCGGGCGGCAGAAGAAAAAATCTTGAGGTGAAACTGTTTGGCGGCGGACACGTTCTGGCAAGTATGAGTAAAATTGATATAGGAAATAAAAATATAAAATTTGTACATGAATATCTTCAGGAGGAAGGTATTGAGGTGATGGCTGAAGATACTGGCGATATTTATCCGAGAAAAGTTTTGTTTTTTGCGGATACTGGAAAAGTAAGAGTGAAAAAATTGCAAAATACGCACAATGATACAGTCAAAAAACGTGAAGAAAAATATCGCATCAGCATTGATAAGAAGCCAGTGCAAAGTGATATTGAACTGTTTTGACGGAGTAGTGATGTCGAAAAAAATTTCAGTATTAATCGTTGATGATTCGGCACTTGTACGGCAGGTATTAGCAGAAATAATTAATTCAGCTAAAACCCTGCAAGTGATTGGAACGGCCCGTGACCCTATGGATGCACGGGAGAAAATAAAACAGCTTAACCCAGATGTTTTAACGCTGGACGTTGAAATGCCAAAAATGGATGGTGTGACCTTTCTTAAGAATTTAATGCGTTTACGGCCCATGCCTGTAGTGATGATTTCGACATTAACTGAGGCGGGTGCAGATATTACACTGGAAGCACTGGAAGTGGGAGCAGTTGATTTTATTGCCAAGCCGAAGTTAGATGTACAGGGAGCACTCAAAGAATATACAGAAGAAATAATAGAAAAACTGGAAATTGCCGGCAAGGCAAAAGTAAGGGAATATAGAATACCGGCAGACCGATCTGCAGTTGATAAAAAACTGGATGCGGATGCAGTGCTTGAAAAACGCACAGAAAAAATTCGTTTTAAAACAACCAATAAAATCGTTGCGTTGGGTGCATCCACCGGTGGTACGGAAGCGATAAAAGAAGTACTGCAAAGTTTACCAGCAAACGCACCGGGAATTGTTATTTCTCAACACATACCTGCAGCCTTTAGCAAATCGTTTACAGAACGGGTTAATAAAACCAGTCTGGTTACGGTGTGCGAACCGACCGATGGACAAAAAATTGTACCCGGTCATGCTTATATTGCACCGGGTGATAAACACCTGCTGGTTGAGCGCATTGGCGCTGAATATTTTTGTTGCTTAAATGATGGTCCTCCAGTGAGCCGGCATAAACCCAGTGTGGATGTGATGTTTCGTTCTGTAGCACAAAATGTCGGCCCCAATGCAATGGGGGTAATGTTAACTGGAATGGGTTCGGATGGTGCACAGGGCATGTTAGAAATGAAGCAGCAGGGTGCTTATAATATTTCACAGGATGAAGATAGTTGCGTGGTTTGGGGAATGCCCGGTGCTGCTGTGAAAATCGGGGCAGTAGATAAGGAGTTTACACTTAGTAAAATTGGCAGTGAAATAATGAAATACTGTCTTACGGAATAATGGTGTACATGGTGAGAGTATCAATATGAAATATATTATTTCAGCAGTTGTACTATCCTTAATGGTACTAATATATGGGCAGCTCGCTGATATTGGAATATAGTGTTTGCCCGAACTTGTTTTTGTTATTGTAATCTGATTATCGACTGGTTATGGTCTACTGAGAATGTCCAGCCGTGTTTTGAAAGATAAAGCATTAGAAATCAATGTCGAGCAGAAAAAAACATCAGCAGGACTTATGGAGAGCACAAAAAAAGTATGTAAATTTTTCTAATAAAATGAATATGACTGCATCTAAAGTCGATGTGATGAAGGTTGTTATTTCAGATGCGGTCAGCAGCTTATCTGAAAGTTTCACAACTTTATCTGCACAGATAATGGCTCAGAAAAATTTAATGCATGAAATTATCGATGGTTTACATACGAGCGACGGTGATGAAAGTCATAAAAGTTTTATAGAAGAAATGAAAGATGTGTTGGAGTACTTTGTTGAGAATATAACAGAGGTGAGCCGGGGTGGCATGACCATGGTTTATACCGTTGATGATATTGAAGTACAAATGGATAATGTTAACCAACTGCGGGGTGAAATCAGTGCAGTGGCAGATCAGACAAATTTACTGGCATTAAATGCGGCTATTGAGGCTGCACGAGTCGGTGAGGCTGGCAGAGGGTTTGCGGTAATTACTGATGAGGTCAGGGCGTTATCAACTAATTCAAACAACCTGAATGATAAAATACGAGCAGTGGTAGATAAATCTAATTTTGTTATAGCAAAATAAATTGCTGGTGAAAGTGCTGGTAAAGATATGAGTGTGGCGATGCAGCATGAATCCAGAGTGGATGAAGTGCTTATTTTAATGGAAGAAAAAATCACTTTGTAAATAATAAATCACAGGAAGTTAAAGATATCGCCAGCATTGTAGAAAGTGGCAGTGCATTCATTACAGTTTGAGGATATTGCCAGACAGCTGTGGATTAGCTTAATACACATATCGGACTTGTTGATAGGTTGTTTGTAGGTATGCAGTCAGAAGTGGCTTTAATAAAGTATGGTTTGTCTGCAATTGTCCTTGTTAGTGGGGTAATTTAAAAATTAAATAAAAACATAAAAAGTGTCACACTCAAAGCGAATGGAATTCATTCTACTACAATTAGTCAGAGTAACATGAATGAAGGTGATGTTGAGTTATTCTAAAATTAAGGATGTTCTGGCCAAGTCTGTTGGTTTTAGACCTGCTAAAATGGTCTAATTCTAACCATACTTAATTAGAACGTTCATAACGGGAAAATGATATGGGTATTTCAATTAATGTTTCAGGTGATAATAAAACGGCTACCATAAAAATTAATGGACGATTTGATTTTAGTCTACACAATGAGTTCAGAAAATCCTATAAAGATGTTGTATTGCAGTCTGGCCAATATGTTGTCGATCTGGCGGGTACAGACTACCTGGATAGTTCGGCATTAGGTATGCTTTTATTATTAAAAGAACATGCGGATTCGCAGACCAGCACGGTTCTTCTGTCCGGTTATTCCGATGAAATAAAAGAAATTTTAACCATTGCCAGTTTCGATAAAATTTTCACTCTGGGCTAAATAGTGCATTCTATTTCAGATGGTGTAAAAAATGTTCTGGTCGTTGATGATGATTTGACTAATCGTCTGGTTTTATGCGCTTTGCTTAAAGACTCCGGCTTCAGTACTTTTGAAGCAGCTAATGGTGAAGAGGCCGTTCAGGCTGTAGAAGATAACCATATCGATATTATCTTGATGGATGTCATGATGCCGGTAATGGATGGCTATGATGCAACCAAAATAATTAAAAATCGGCAAACTCGATTTATACCGGTCATATTTCTCACCGCAATGACGGATGAAAAATCTCTGGTTAGATGTATTGATTCCGGCGGTGATGATTTTTTAACCAAACCTTATAGTCATGTGTTACTGAATTCAAAAATAAACTCAATGTTGAGAATAGCTGAGCTTTATCAGAACATAGAGGAAAAAAACAAACAGATCAGTGAAAAAAATTTCCAAATGCAGCAGGAAATGAATATCACCAGTAAGTTGTTCGAAAAGCTCTCTAAAAATGATATGCGTGGGGACAAAACCGGCCTGAAGTATTCCATGACACCCATGTCTATGTTCAATGGTGATTTGATATTAACTGAAAAAAATCAGACATCAGGCCTGGATATTCTTGTCGGTGACTTTACCGGTCATGGCTTATCTGCTGCGATTGGGGCAATTCCTGTATCTGATATTTTTCATAGTATGACGAAAAAATGCTTTTCATATAACGATTTACTTAAGGAGGCAAATACTAAATTAATGGATTTATTGCCAACCCAGATGTTTATGGCCTGTGTTTTTTTAAATGTCGATAGAATCAATAATATTATCAGTATAATTAATTTGGGCTTACCCGATGTCTATCTGTATAGAAATAATAAAATATTTCGTACATTTAAATCAAAAAACATTCCACTCGGAATAACTAATATTTTATCATCTCAACTCGAAGTCGAAATGGAAACACTGGAATTTGGTGATCGCCTGTATGTTGCCACAGACGGGATCATGGAAGCGCATAGTGTTAGTGGAGAAATGTTTGGTTTAGATCGGCTATTAAAAATCATGGATGAAAACACTCAGAGCGAAGAACTGTTTGATACTATATTAAGTGAAGTTTGCAGTTTTTCAGAGGGCGCTGAACAGGGAGATGACATAACTTTACTGGAGCTTTGCCATCTACAAAATGTTGAATATGAACATGAGAACAAATTTTTAAATGAACACAGGCAAGCAAATAACTGGTCAATGGAATTATCAATGGATATAAAAAGCCTGCGTCAATTTGATGTGTTGCCTTATCTTATGCAGGCTATAAATAATTTACAGCCACTGGAAAGTGGTCGCACCAGTGTGCATACGGTGCTAACCGAAATGTTTGCGAATGCGCTTGACCATGGAATTTTAAAGCTCGACTCATCCTTAAAAAGCACCCCTCAGGGATATATGGATTTTTATCAGGAAAAACACAACAGGCTGGAGTCATTTGAGGACGGTAACATACAGGTTACCCTGCGACATGAATTAACCGACAGCGGTGAAGGTGGGCGCTTAAGTCTGTTTATGATGGATAGTGGCGAAGGGTTTGACCATAAAGCTGCGGACTTGACGAATAAGAATGCGTATTCAGGGCGTGGTATCAAGTTGATTTCATCGTTATGTACTGAAATTAAAATTCTAGGGAAGGGAAATTCGGTGATGGCTTATTATGATTGGGGGGACATGATACCGGATAATGCGAGTCAGAGCTGATTGTCTATGGTCTGTTTTCGCTATTAAAATGACGAGTTAATTAAGAAATATTGACTCAATATTCTAGCCATAAAATTATTTCATGACTGTATCTTACTGATAAATATACTTATAATATTTCATATGTAAAAAATACTTGCTTTTATCCTCTCTCGAACTAAAGTGTCACCCATAGTTTATTAATCACTGTCCTAAAGCCTCTATAGATAGAGGCTGTGATAGCTGGAGAGAAGCATGTCTATACCAAATAATGATCATCCCAATCTTTCTGAGGATATCGATCAACTGGAAACCCATGAGTGGCTTGATGCGATTGAAGGGGTTTTAAAATCTGATGGCGCGGATCGCGCGCACTTTCTGTTAGATCAAATGATCGACAAGTTACGTCGCTCCGGTGCTAATCTGCCCCATAAAGCGACAACCGCCTATGTAAACACCATTCCAACGCACCTGCAGCCAAATTTGCCCGGTGATATGAGTTTAGAGCGTCGAATTCGTGCGTTGATTCGCTGGAATGCTGCGGCAATGGTGGTGAAGGCGAACAGGAAATCTTCAGAGCTGGGTGGACATATAGCCAGTTTCGCTTCCGCTGCAACGCTATATGACGTGGGTTTCAATCATTTCTGGCGCGCCCCCACCCCCCAACACGGCGGTGATCTGGTTTTTTATCAGGGACATTCAGCGCCGGGCATGTATTCACGGGCTTATCTTGAAGGCCGTCTGGAAAATGAACAGTTAGATAATTTTCGCCAGGAAGTGGATGGTAATGGTCTGTCATCATACCCTCATCCCTGGTTAATGCCGGACTTCTGGCAGTTCCCGACCGTATCGATGGGGCTTGGCCCGATCAGTGCCATTTATCAGGCGCGTTTTATGAAATACCTGCAGGACCGCGGTCTCGCAGATACCCATGATCGTCAGGTATGGTGTTTTATAGGGGATGGTGAAACCGATGAGCCGGAATCATTAGGGGCAATTTCTCTCGCCTGCCGCGAAAAGCTGGATAACTTAACGTTTGTTATTAACTGTAATCTGCAGCGTCTGGATGGCCCGGTGCGGGGTAATGGCAAAATTATTCAGGAGCTGGAAGCGGTGTTCCGCGGAGCCGGCTGGAAAGTGATTAAAGTATTATGGGGTGGTTACTGGGACCCATTGCTGGCAAAAGATCACGATGGTCTGTTGCAAAAACGTATGCTGGAAGCCGTCGATGGCGACTTCATGAATTACAAATCCAAAGACGGCGCCTATGTGCGTGAGCATTTCTTTGGTAAATATCCGGAATTAAAAGCCATGGTGGCGGATATGTCAGATGATGATATCTGGCGCCTGAACCGCGGCGGACACGATCCCCATAAAGTATTTGCCGCCTACACGGAAGCCGCCAAACATGACGGTGAGCCAACGGTTATTTTAGCCCACTCGGTTAAAGGTTACGGCATGGGCTCTGCGGGTGAAGGGCAGATGCGCACCCACTCACAAAAGAAATTAGATGAAGAAGAAATGATTGCCTATAAAAATCGTTTCAATATTCCCATCACTGACGAGCAGGCGGCGAAGGCAGAATACTACCGACCCGCTGCGGATTCAGCTGAAATTAAATACATGAAAGCCCAGCGCGAAAAACTCGGTGGCCCCATGCCAGCGCGTCAACACATGGCCGCCCCTCTGGAAGTGCCGCCACTTTCCGTATTTGAGCCAATTACCAAAGGCTCCGGCGACCGTGAAATGTCGACTACTATGGCATTTGTGCGTTTACTGACGCTGATTACCCGGGATAAAAAGATGGGCAAATATGTTGTGCCCATTGTACCGGACGAAGCGCGCACCTTTGGAATGGAAGGCATGTTCCGCCAGCTGGGTATTTACTCGTCCGTGGGGCAGTTATATACCCCGCAGGATAAAGAACAGGTGATGTTTTACAAGGAAGACAAAACCGGGCAGATCTTAGAAGAAGGCATTAATGAAGCCGGTGCCATGTCATCGTGGATTGCTGCGGCAACGTCTTACAGTACACACCATGTGAATATGGTGCCATTTTATATTTACTACTCCATGTTTGGTTTCCAGCGTATTGGTGATCTGGCGTGGATGGCGGGCGATATGCAGGCCCGGGGCTTCATGTTAGGTGGCACCGCCGGCAGGACCACACTGGCGGGTGAAGGCCTGCAGCATCAGGATGGCCACAGTTTTTTAGTGTCTGGCACCATTCCTAACTGTGTATCCTATGACCCGACCTTTGCTTACGAGCTGGCGGTTATTATTCAGGATGGTATGCGTCGCATGTATAAAGAACAGGAAAATGTTTTTTACTACATCGCCGTAATGAATGAAAACTACGTGCAACCGGCCATGCCAAAAGGCGTGGAAGAGGGCATCATTAAGGGTATGTATCTTTTACAGGGTGGCGGTAAGCGTCGCAAGAAAGTTCAGCTAATGGGCGCTGGCACCATTTTACGAGAAGTGATTGCGGCGGCAGAATTGCTGGATAAAGACTGGTCAATCGATGCGGATATCTGGAGCATCACCAGCTTTAATGAATTAAAGCGCGAAGGTGAAGCGGTGGATCGCTGGAACATGTTGCACCCCTTAGAAGACAAGCGCATAAGCTATGTTGAAAAATCCATGAAAGACAAACGCGGGCCAGTGGTTGCAGCAACGGATTATGTCAGAAGCTATGCGGAACAAATTCGTAAGTGGATTCCGGGACAGTATGATGTACTGGGTACCGACGGATTTGGACGTTCAGACACCCGTGCCCAGTTACGAAAACACTTTGAAGTGAATGCAAAATATGTGACGGTTGCGGCGTTAATGGCACTGGCGAATGATGGCCAGTTCCCGGCGGGTAAAGTGCAGGAAGCGATCGAGAAATACGGGATAAATCCTGAGAAGCCGAATCCTGCTAAGGCTTAGATTTTTGAAATTTTAAAAGCAAAAACCGTTTTCCGCAAATGAACGCGAATGGACGCAAATAAAAGCGGATTGATTTAAAGCTTAAACAGCATCGTCGTTCCCGAATGCTTGTGTCGGGAATCCAGTGACTTAGGTAGACATCGAGTCACTGGATTGCGGATTAAAAATCTGCATGACAAAATTAACAGTGCAACAACTGGAGTAAACCATGAGTGAAATGGTCGAAGTAAAAGTTCCTAACATCGGTGATTTTGATGAAGTCGAAATCATTGAAGTTTTAGTTTCCATAGGTGATCAGGTTGCCGAAGAAGATTCTTTAATTACAGTTGAGTCGGATAAAGCCTCAATGGAAATTCCCAGCAGTCATGCGGGAACGGTGAAAGAAATTAAAGTCAGTGTGGGCGACTCAATTGCTGAAGGCGCTGTTGTTGTTATCCTGGAAGCTTCCGGTGCAACTGTGGTACCCGCTCAGGATGCAGAGAAAGTAGAACCTGTAAAAGCAGAGCCAGCTAAAGCACCTGTGCCTCAAAAAGCAGAGGAGAAACCAGCGGCTTACGTTCCTGAAAAACCATCGCCCACTGCAAAAATTGACCCGGTGAGTTTTAAAAATGCACACGGCTCTCCTGCCGTTCGAAAGTTTGCCCGTGAACTGGGTGTAGATCTAGGTAAAGTTACAGGTACCGGTCGAAGCGCGCGCATCGTTAAAGAAGATGTGCAGGCATTTGTAAAACAGGTGATGACAACCGGCGGTGGCTCGGTTAACGGTGGTGCAGCATTAGGTGTCGAGCCAATGCCTGAAATAGATTTCAGTAAGTTCGGTGAAATAGAAATTCAGAAATTAAGTAAAATTAATAAACTCACCGGCAAATTTTTGCATCGCAACTGGGTGAATATTCCCCATGTTACACAATTTGATGAAGCGGATATCACCTCACTGGAAGCCTTCCGTAAACAGTCAAATAAAGAATATGAAAAAGAAGGTGTAAAGTTCACCATGCTGTCTTTCATTATGAAAGCAGTGGCGGCGGGCCTTAAAAAATACCCGCGTTTTAATTCTTCATTAGAACCCAGCGGTGAAAATTTAATCCTGAAAAAATATATAAATATCGGTATTGCGGTAGATACACCGGATGGTTTAGTTGTACCGGTTGTACGTGATGTAGATAAAAAATCACTGGTTGAAATTTCTTTAGAGTTACGCGAAATTTCCGGTAAGGCCCGAGATAAAAAATTAAAGCCTGCCGATATGCAGGGCGGCAGTATGTCTATCTCCAGTTTAGGTGGCATCGGTGGCACTAAATTTACGCCGATTGTAAATGCGCCGGAAGTGGCGATTTTAGGTGTTTCCAAAGCAGAAATGAAACCGGTGTGGAATGGTTCTGAATTTGAACCCAGGTTAATGTGTCCATTATGCTTGTCGTATGACCATCGGGTGGTTGATGGAGCAGATGGTGCACGGTTTATTACCTATGTGAGTCACTTGCTGGCAGATGCGCGACGTTTGTTGTTGTAGCCACCTTTGAAGAAAAGATAAATTAGTCTGTAAGCTCCCCTCTTAGAAAAAGAGGGGCTGGGGGAGATTTAGCTTTCGGAGAAAATCCCCCTCAATCCCCCTTTTACTAAGGGGGAAGTTTAAAAAACAAGGTTAAAGATATGAACACAATAGAAGTTAAAGTTCCCGATATCGGCGATTTCGATTCTGTAGAAATCATTGAAGTACTAGTCTCTGTGGGCGATACCATTGCCGAAGAAGATTCACTGATTACGGTTGAATCCGATAAAGCCTCAATGGAAATTCCATCACCCGCCGCCGGTACGGTTACCTCAATTAAAGTGGCGGTGGGTGATAGCATTGCCCAGGGCAGTTTAATTTTAATGATGGATACCATTTCAGAAGCAGCGCCAGAAACGCCTGCAACTGAAGATGCACCGGCCCAAGACGATATAAAACCGGAAGCAACAGCATCTGTAGAAGTGCCGGTAGCAGCAGCGCCCGCTGCAAAAAGTTTTGCCGGTGATGTTGATGTACAGGCCGAAGTTGTGGTTTTAGGTTCCGGCCCCGGTGGATACACCGCCGCATTTCGTGCAGCAGATCTAGGCAAGCAGGTTGTACTGATTGAAAAAGAACCGGTGCTCGGTGGTGTTTGTTTAAACGTTGGTTGTATTCCTTCAAAAGCCTTATTACATATTGCAGAAGTGGTTAGCGAAGCGGCTGAATTTTCAGAGGAAGATGTAGGCATAAAGTTTACCAAACCAAAAGTAGATAACGAAAAACTGCGTGCCTATAAAGACGGTGTTATCAGTAAATTAACCGGCGGTTTAAAATCCATGGCGAAGCAACGCAAGGTAACCACTGTGCATGGCTTCGCTAAATTTACATCATCAAATACCATAGAAGTTGAAGCGGCAGATGGCACAAAACAGACCGTGGGTTTTGAAAACTGTATTATTGCTGCGGGTTCATCGGTAACGAAGCTGCCATTTATTCCCTGGGAAGATGAGCGGGTATGGGACTCTACCGATGCGCTGGAACTGCACACTATTCCAAAGCGTTTACTGGTTGTCGGTGGTGGAATTATTGGTCTGGAAATGGCAACAGTTTATTCTGCACTGGGTGCAAAAGTGACTGTGGTTGAATTAAGCCCCGGTTTAATTCCCGGTGCTGATCGCGATTTAATTCGGCCGTTTGAAAAATCATTAAAGAAAAAATATGAAAATATTTTTACCAGTACAAAAGTCACCGAATTAATACCGGGTAAAAAAGGTATTACCTGTAAGTTCGAAGGCGCAAAAGCACCGGCGGAAGATACCTTTGATAATGTGCTAGTCGCTATCGGTCGTTCACCCAATGGTAAATTAATTGATGCGGATAAAGCCGGCGTCATTGTTAATGAGCAGGGCTTTATTCCAGTAGATAATCAGATGCGCACCAATGTAAATAATATTTTTGCAATAGGAGATGTTGTGGGCCAGCCAATGCTTGCACACAAAGCCACCCACGAAGCAAAAATTGCAGCGGAAGTGATTGACGGCCAAAAACGTTTCTTCGATGTGCGCACCATTCCATCAGTTGCTTACACCGCACCGGAAGTCGCCTGGTGTGGTCAGACCGAAGATGAATTAAAAGCCGAGGGTATAGAGTATATTAAAGGTGCATTTCCCTGGGCAGCCAGTGGTCGTGCATTATCGGTTGGTGCAACAAATGGCGTCACCAAAGTGCTTTATGATGCAAAAACACATCGCATGTTAGGTGCAGGTATTTTAGGCAAAAATGCCGGTGAGTTAATTGCCGAAGCCGCACTGGCCATTGAAATGGGTGCGGAAATGGATGATGTTGCAATGACAATTCATCCGCATCCGACATTATCAGAAACATTAAACTTTGCGACGGAAGTGGCGGAGGGGACCTGTACTGATATTTATATGCCCAAGAGGAAATAATTCAAGAAGAAATAATTCAAGAGGAAATAGTTCCAGAAAAAATAGTTCAGTGGAAGTACTTGCAGAAAAATGCCTAAAGAAAAAAAGACAAGCTTACCCCTTAGAAAAACGGGAGTACAAATAATGTGGTGAAAGTTCAAAATCACACTATTATTAAATCATGCTACCGAGGGGGTAGCTTTAAATCTTTTTCAGTCTCTTCTTAATCTAAGCAGAATCAACGGCAGTGTATTTGTTTGCTGTTATTCATAATCGCCCTCTCGTAGAGTCACATTTTAACGCTATTGGGTGTCTAGTAAGCTTCTAGTGAGCTTCTGGGAAGTCCAGGTTTCCTTAAAAATTTCAGGATAATTGCGAGATACTTGATTAAAATCATTAATGGTTTTCTATATAAGTATAGGCTAATTCGTGAGTGACTGAATAAATTCTAATATTTAAGGCTACTTCCTTATGTGATTTTCATTCTGCCTGATGTGTTTATATTATAAAGTTTTTGCAGGAGTGAATTTCCATAATTAGCTAATAGCGATTGTTAATATGGGCTGGTGTATGTACAGAATAATGTGCTGTGCAGGAGTGATTATAGGTCTGCTGATACCTTATCCTTCTATGGGTAAAACAGAAGGTAGTTGTTTAATGTGTCATAAATACCCTGGATTCGGTAGAATTGATTCAACGGGAGAGAGCAATTTAAATGAAATAAAGCACATCTTCTATATTAATAGTGATCTGTATGAAAAAACCTATCACGGAGATATACGCTGCAAGTCATGTCATACAAATGTAACCAAAATACCTCACAATGGCGTTAAGAATGTAGACTGCGCTACAAATTGTCATATTATTGAACCATCATCTAACGAAGCATTTTCACATAGAAAAATAGTTAACGATTTTAATACTAGCGTTCATGGTAAAGAAGGCTCAGATACACCCCACAAAGAAGATCTACCTGTTTGTAAGGATTGCCATAGTAATAAAACCTACCATGCTGAATATGAACAACAACAGGAAGGTATGACTTTTCTAAAGGTATGCGATGAGTGCCATAAGTCCAGTGATTTTACCAGACGATTTTATGAGCATATTAGCTACCGTACCACCAAGCGACGATCTTCTAAAGAAGTGGTTAAGCTATGTAGCACCTGCCATGATGACAAGGAATTAATGGATAAACATGAGCTTGATGTAGTCATTGGGTTTTCAAATACTTTTCATGCAAAAGCCCTGTTTTATGGTAATACTGAGGTTCCAAACTGCCTTAATTGTCATGCACCCTACACGCTAGGATTTTCACCACACAGAATTTCATCAAGTAAAAATAGTGAATCGCCAACCAACGCCGAAAATAAACATCTGACCTGTAGTCAATCTGGTTGTCACATTGACGCGGCTGAAAGTTTTGCCAGTGGAGGCTATGTCCACCCGTCACCTGAAAAAATAAAAATATCCAAGATTATTGGTTCTCAGGAAAAAACGCGAATTCAAAATACGCTAATAGGCTGGATCCAGATGTTCTACAAAGTTCTTATTGTTCTCGTTATTGGGGGGCTTGCCTTTCATAGGTTACTCGATTTTCATGCTACCCGACGTGAGAGAAATAAGGGGGGATACTCAAAATGAACTCAGAGCAAAAAACTGAACGTAAGTTTTTACGTATGACAAAAAGTCAGCGTATTCAACACGTCATCCTGTTTGTCTCTACTACCGTTTTAATACTAACAGGGTTTATGCTTCAGGCAGATAATTGGCTCATTGAAGTATTTGGAGAATATGGTGAAGCCGTATTTAATATTCGTAGCTGGTTACATCGCATTGCAGGTGTCGTAGTCGCTTTAGTATGTGTATATCATTTAGTTTACGTTATCACTACTGAGGAAGGCAAAAGTTGGGCAATTGACATGTTGCCACGTCCAAAAGATGCGGTTGATGCATACCAGAATATCATGTTCATGATTGGCTTTCGTGAAGACAAACCTAAGCTTGATCGTTTTATGTACCTTGAGAAACTTGAATACTGGTCAGTTTACTTTGGAATGACTATCGTCATTATCACCGGGACGATGATGTGGACAGAATACTTATGGCCAAGATTTTACCTTGAAGTTGCTAATGTGTTTCATCTGGGTGAGGCCGTACTTGCGGCACTTGCTATTATTGTAGGCCACATCTTCTCAGTTCATTATAGCCCGCATGTTTATCCTATGAACAGGACATTCATTGATGGCATGATCTCAGAAGAATTGATGAAAGAGGAGCATGAATTATGGTATGAGCGGGAGATTAAAAGCCTGGATAAATCAGAAACAGGAATAGATAGAAATGAAAAAACGTAAATGTTCCAGCGTGCTAAAGTGTCTTGCTGTTGACATATTGATGTTGCTTCTGTTTGTGATGCTTGTTAGTTTTACATTATGGGTACTATGGATGTACTTTCTGCGGGGTCCAATTGATATGGAAACCCGTGGCTATGTTTCGAAAACATTAAAAGAAGTGTCAATTCAACCTACTGATATAGAAAAGTATACATTGCAACACTTTCATAATCTCGATGATGTCGTACTTAAAGGAATTGAATATCCTTCCACCTGTGTAACGTGTCATGGTGATTATCCTCATACAAAAACGCCAAAAGTACGCGCATTTTTCAATGCACATTCATGGTTCATTGCATGCGAAGTATGTCATCGTGATAATGCTGGACAGAAGAAGGTCAGCTATAAATGGCTTGATAATGACACGGATATTGCATTGTATAAGCTTGAGGGGGACCGTGGGATATATGGTGCTCGTATTGTTCCTGTGTTTATCGACAATGCAACAGAGTATCGTTTAGATAACCTGATTGGTAAAGATGAAGTTGATACCTATCAGATTACAGAAAATGACATAAATGTAGTGCAAAAAAAGACGACAATGGAAAAAATGCATAGTAAGTTAAATAGTAAAGCGGTTTCCTGTGACCAGTGTCATACAGATAAAAGCCTGCTTGATTTTAAAGATCTTCTTTACTCCGTCAATATGGCAACCCACTTGAAGACAATTGATGTTGGCTCAATGATTAGCGGTTATGATATATTTCATTTTCCCAATATATATGAATCACGAGATTAAAATATTAAGTGTACTTTGATAGAGCTAGATAGGTGAAACTCAACATAATAAACCGGAAAAAATGCCAGTGAGTTAATTGCCTAAGCGGCACTGACCATTGAAATGGGTGGGAAATGGGTGGGAAATGGATGATGTTGCAATGACAGTTCATCCGCATACGACCTTATCAGAAACATTAAACTTAGCGACGGAAGTGGCAGAGGGAACCTGTACTGATATTTATATGCCCAAGCAGAAATAGTTCCAGAAGAAATAGTTCCAGTGGAAGTACTTCCAGAAAAACTCGTAAAGAAAATAAAGAGAAGCTTCCCCCTTAGAAAAACGGGAGCACAAATAATGTAGTGAAAGTTCAAAATCACTAGATTATTAAATCATGCTGCCGAGGGGGTTTAGCTCTAAATCTCCGTCAGTCTCTTTTAACTAAGTAGAATTAACGGAAGGAATCAACCGAACATCCATACTAAGAATATTCTTATCAAAACTATAACTAATTTTTTACAAGGTTCTTGAAGTGGGTGTCTCAACGAGTTTACAACTAATTTACTGGCCAAGAACCTTGCTTAAAATTCGGAACAATTCAATAAACTCACGGGATTTTAATTTTATGCCGAAACTCTCTTGTATAGATTGACTATATACAGGCCAAACTTGTTTGAGCATTTTTTCACCTTTCTCAGTGATTTTAATTCGATTACCTCGTCCGTCTTCTAGGCAGGCGTGACGAGCAACCAGCTGATTTTTTTCCAATCGGTCAATCAAGCGGGAAAGGTTGTGCTTATTCAGTAATATTTTTTCACCAATTTCATATTGGCGTAGTCCCGCACTTTTCTCTCGATGCAGTTCGAGCAAAACATCATACCAGTCCAGGGGAGGTAAGCCTTTATTCTTAAGTGAATTCTCTACTGTTTCCAGTAGTAGCCGATGTGTCCGATGCAGCCGTATCCAGCTTTGTATGGTTTCTTTTGTTGGTTCTTTGCTCATGTTTGAAATACTAGATCAGTATGGTTGCAATTGCAACCATAAGCGCCTATGCTTAATATAGTTGCATTTGCAACCATATATCTAATAGGAGATCCATCATGACTAAAACAATTATTCGCGAACAGATTAAACAAAAACTCGATGCCAAAGAAGCAATGACGATAATTGAAGCGCTCCCTAAGAAGTATTTCGACGCTGAACACTTGCCGGGAGCATTGAATATCCCACACGATGAAATACAGGCGCGCGCCTCAGATATGCTATCTGATAAAAATGCGCTTATTGTTGTGTATTGCGCCAGCACCGAATGCCGAAACTCAAAAATTGCAACAGCTGCACTTCAACAAATGGGATATACCAATGCCGTTGAGTACGTGGAAGGTAAGCAACACTGGACAGAAGCAAATTTTCCCGTTGAATCAACAGAGTGAGGTAAAACTATGAATAATGTTGATGAAGCATACGGTGCTACAGGCGCTATGATTTTACGACTGGGATTAGGAGTAATGTGGATATCGCATGCACTTTTAAAGTGGTTTGTGTTTAGCATCCCCGGTTTCGCTGGCTGGCTTGAAGGTCAGGGTATACCGGCATTTATGGCGTGGCCTGTATTTCTACTGGAATTAATGGGTGGCGTAATGATCTTAATCGGTTTTTACGGTCGCTATGTTTCAGCCGCTTTAGTACCCATTATGCTGGTTGCGGCGTGGACACATGTTTCAAACGGCTGGCTGCATTCCAGCGAAGGCGGTGGCTGGGAGTATCCAATATTTTTAGTGTTGGCTTCAATAGTGCATTTTCTTGTTGGTGATGGTCGGCTTGCCATACATTCCAAACAAGTCCTTTTTCAAAATTGAATTAAGGGGTTCTTGTGGTGGGTGTCTAGATTAGTTTGTCTAAACTAGTTCCGCAGTTTCCACTAATAACTTCTTAATATTTTACTTTGACTTCAATTATATTGTGTTAGATCAATATCTGTAATATTAGCGATAACTAATATGTATTTAAATGAGCTCGGAGGATTCGCTATGGATGATTTAAATAAAATTGCACTTACTGAACAAGTGTATGAGGCGGCTGTTTGTTATGAGTTAGATTATGGTTGTTGTCCGCAGTGTGTTTTATTAGCTATTCAGGAAACCGTAGGCCTGGTGGATGACCAGACGATAAAGGCCAGTCATGGTTTATCTGGCGGAGGTGGACTTATGGGGCAGGGAACTTGCGGCGCACTTGCGGGAGGCTTAATGGCGCTGAGCGTCAAAAGAGGGCGTGATCGGGATAAATTAAACAAAGGTCGGTTTATAAATAATTTCAATAAAGGTCGTGAGCTGGTGCAAAAATTTCGTCAGGAATTTGATGGAGTCACATGTGAAGATCTACAAAGGAACTTTACCGGCAAAACCTATGACATGTGGGATGCAAAAGAATACTCACAATTTGATAAAGCAAGAGGGATGAAATGTGCCCATGCATCCGGCACGGTGGCTCGCTGGGTTATAGAAATGTTATAACCGCAACAAGTTGACTGAAGTTCAACTGAAGGCTCACCGGAAAACTCATATGAATAATATCCTGAAAAATCGGATGAATCGCTGTCTTTAATTTCAGGTGAAACTACTAATTGTCTGGAACTCGTGGCGGTTAATTAGTATTATAAAATCAAACGCATTGTCGCAAGGCGCAAAGTTTTCAGGATGCTGTGCCTGCAGCGTAGTACACATACTCTCTTTTCTTAGCGGCTTTGCACCGTTGCGACAAGTTTTTAAATTTATGAATGGTTGCTTCAGGTTAGTTGATATTCGCACTCAGACGCTGACCATCTACTTTTGAGCCGGCTACTTATTGGCCGGTGCAGACCTTCTGCTAATCCTGATCTTAACTCATAAACGCGATGCTCATAAAGTTGACTGTGTTTTAACCTTAAGGAACCTCTGAATAAACCTGATGAGCCTGTTTTTATAGACAGGGTGCTGGCTAAAAGTGTCCCTATTTTCCTTGAAGTTCGTTGCAATAATAGGACCGATTACAATATATAATGGCGACTCACTTCGTGAAAATAGGAACGCTTTTATCTCAGTCTAATGCTAACCAGACGTAATCAGAGGTTCCTTAATAAGAACAGGAAGTCTGCTAATAGAAATTATGCCGAGAATATTAGATTTATTAATATAGAGCAATAAAACACTTAAGTACTTGTAGCAAGCTATGCTTAAAGATAGAAAGGATGTGTGTTTATCAAACAATTAAACGATAAAGGTTTACACAATGACTGATCAGGCAAGATCTGTTCTATACGTTCGATTACCATGTTGGAAGATATATCCCGGTGGCGTTATTTATGTAGCTGATTACATTCATAAACAAAGACCGAATATTAAGCAAACGATACTTGATCTGGCGCTTGTTCCCTCGAGTCAGCGTAAACAAATATTGAAGCAACATATCCAGCAATTACATCCAGATGTGGTGGCTTTCTCCTGGCGTAATATGCAGTCTTTTGGGCCGCATCCGGAAGACGATGCACTGGGCGTGGTGATGAATTTTGACCATTCACCGCATCTGTGGCGTCGCGTTAAAGCGGCTTTTAGCGCAATTAGCATCGTGTTTGATTATTCCTATAGCCGTATTCGCAATTTTGCTTTTATGAAAATGACACGCCGGCTACTGCCAGATGCAAAGATTGTTGTCGGCGGCACCGCTGTTTCTATCTTTGGCAAATATGTGGCGGAAAAATGCCCCGTTAACAGCGTAGTTGTTATAGGCGAGGGTGAGCCCGCCATGTTGTCTATTGTTGATGGCGAGGCGTCGACCATCGGTGAGTGCTATTACAAAGATGAGCATGGAAAAGTGAGCTTTGATCATCGTCAGGAAAATTTTGAATTAAGTCGCCTGACGGCTATTGATTTCAACTATATTGATGGTATTTTTCCAGCCATTCGTGAATATATGAATGACTATGTCGGAGTGCATACTAAACGCGGTTGTCCCTACCAGTGCCATTTCTGTCTGTATAACAAAATAGAAGGGCATTTTCAGCGTTACCGTGAACCGAAAGAAATTGTCGATGAAATACAGGCGCTGAGTAAAAACTATGGCGTTAACAAAATATGGTTCACTGATGCCCAATTCTGTTCAACACGTCGAAGCACTAAACATGTCGAATTAATTCTTGATGAAGTTATAAGACGTCAATTAAAAATTGAATGGACCGGTTATATACGTCTTAATTATCTGACACCGAAACTTGCAAAAAAAATGCTACAAAGTGGTCTGGCCAGTTTAGATTTATCCTTTACCGGTAGCCAGGAAATGATTAACAGTTTAACTCTGGGCTATTCACTGGAACAACAAATGCAGGCCTTCCAGATGTTTAAGGATGCTGGTTACAGCCAGCTTAAAGTAAAACTGTATATGCCATTAAATGCACCGGGAGAAACACCACAGACATTACTGAAAACCATCGAAAGTATTAAAGCGCTATATCACATGTTTGGTCGTGACAATGTGCTGCCTTTTATTTTCTTTATCGGTATACAACCGGGTACACCTGTTGAGCGTTTGTTGCTGGAACAAGGTTATCTGCGTAAAGGCTATAATCCATTAACCCTGAATCCATTTATTATAAAAAAATTGCTTTATAATCCAGAGCCATTAGGGCCTGTAATCGCACGCAGTTACCTTAAGGCGGTTGAGGAACTGGATGAAAACAGTGAATATATTGGACGCGCCACCATGGACAACCTTGAGCGACTATTGAAAGCTTCGGATGCGACAGACAAACTTATCTGGCCTTTACCTTATTTTGGAGGCTTACAGAAATATCTCACACAAGAGCAGCATATCGTCGAGAAAAATAAAAGAGACGGCTGATCGATGACCGCTGACCAATGACAGCTGAGAATGATTGGGATTTACATTTTTTTTCGGGCTTTTTTATTAGGTATAATAAGAGGTGAGCCTCCCCCTTAGAAAAACGCGAGTATAAATAATGTAGTGAAAGTTCAAAATCACTATATTTTATTAAATCATGCTACCGAGGGAGATTTAGCTTTCAATCAATTTCAATCTCTTTTAACTAAGCAGAGTTAACGGAACACCCATCATGTGAGTTAGGGCTTTACCGCGACTGCTAAGAATATTCTTAGAAAAACTATAACTAATTATTTTTACAAGGTTCATGTAGTAGGTGTCTCAACTAGTCGTTGTATTTCAATTGTTGTCTATTGAATTTTTTGGTTTGGCTAAGAATGTTAATGGAATAGCTAAGGGACCTAAAAAAACCACAATCAATGTCCGCACTAAATTTGATTTAACATTTCTTGCTTTTGCTATGTAGTGACAAATAATTGCGCTAACTATCCAGATTATTACGGGTACATATGCAGCCACATTAGTTCTCCTTGCGTAGTATCAGATTATTAACCAGTACATAACGTTGAGTTCAGTTGACGGTAACATGACTTGAGTTTTGTGGCAATATGGGCGAAGCGAGCTACACAAGGCGAGACATGTTACTGGCAAGCTGGAATATTTTGCGCTGGAAATTTTCCGCGCCACTCCTGGTATTCTTGTCCTTTTAGATTCACTGTAATTAAATTATTATAATAAACAGAGCTCCCAGAAAAACAAAAAACCAAATTTTATCAAACTCATTTTTCTAATATTGCAGATACGATGTTGAACAGGTTTACCTGGCCCGAAGGGTGAGCCACAGGGAAGTGGCGAATAAGCATCAGGTATGTTGAGTCTCAGTGGTACTTCTTCCTTAAAGTATTGTTTTGGGCTATGAAAAGGTGTGTTTAAGACTAAATAATGGTTTGATTTTGAGTGTTTATTAATGTTTTTCAATGGGTTAGTTTGGTCCGACCCCAGATATTTGGGCGACCCCAGATATTTGGGAATATTTGGCCCCAGATATTTGCTTTGGTCCGACCCCAGATATTTCACAGATATTTCACAGATATTTCACCCAGATATTTCCCGCCCACGACAGCTAGCAATAATGCCAGCCCCGCTTTTCCGTCCGCTCAACTCCTCCACACGCTTAGCACGTAGAATGCGATGATGACAATTACCGCATCCTACGCGATCAAGTTACCCTGGATACTCTCCCACAAGCGGTTGGATTTCCTGCGCCTATCGCTTATGGGACTTTCCCTTATGAGACTTTCCCTTATCAGGCTCTTCCTTAGTGCACTTTTTGTTAGGAACCTTTTTGAGTGTGTTGATGGAGATGTGTGGCCAGCGAATACGACCTGGCATGTCATCTGAACGAATAACATGAAAGTCTAGTAGTACAGTCTGGAGATACTGAAGAACTAGCTTAGGTTCCTTACCCTTTTTAGGCGTATCCAGCTCATGAATCCAGAACGTGCTACGCATCGCAGCTGCATTGGCTTGCTTAGTTACAAATGGAATATTGAGAATACCTCCGGTTTCCAGTTCAGTATCAAAGAAAATGCGAGTCGTCTTCTTGATAGGGAACTTCTCAAGCCCTTTAAATGTTTCAACACCAAGTGCTGATTTGAGGTCTTCGAAAAGTTTCTTTTGAGGCAAGACTGGATCAAAGCCATCAAGATGTGTTTTTCTGTATTGCTCCAGGTAAGAGCTGCCAGGATCGTCAGGAGTACCTAGATCCTGAGTCGTACCTTGAGGCATTCCCATTCTAAAATCATCTTTTGGAATCGTAAGGTAAGCCCGCACTTCAGCGTCTGCTTTCTCACCTGTCATTTTAGCGACAGCTTCTTCTGGATATTCCAAGGTCTCACAACTACCCAGTGCCAACACTGAATCCCCGTGTGGGATTGTTGCTAATCGAGCAAGATTCAAAGGTACGTTACGAACCGTAGGTTTTCTTTGAATCGTTGTCTCAACAGGGTCCGACATTCTCAGGAAAAGACCTGGTTCATGATGGATTTTCTTTTTGATTTCACCCGTTTCAGGTGGTGTTGTATATGGGAAGCTTACCGCCTTAACTTGCTTGATTATCTGGATATAATCGAGTGTTACTGCAAATTGATCTTGCGTTTCAAATTTGCCATTTTTATTCTTATCGCGCTCGTTACACGGTTCAAATTTTTCGTTGTCTTCATTGCAATCGTGCTCTTCAACAGGTATAACGCCTCGGTTAGGAGCCCCTTTATCTGCTAACGTAAATTCAAGCTCTTCTTTGTATTTGTTTACTAATACACGATAGCCGCGTGATTTTTCACCTGTATCACCATCATGAAAAGGAAGCGCAATAAGGTTAAATCCATGCTCGCTAGCATTTTTCCATGTCCCTTCCGGTAGCCACTTAAAAGGGCCGAGATCGACATCACCTGATTTTGCCATTTCGATACTACGAGGCATTTCTCGCATTTTTTTATCCCATTCTTTACTCATTTTATTTTCTCCTGTATTTATGCGATTGATTTAAGTGCCTTTAGGGCACTTGGTGAAAAATAATATTTTAAATAAAAATTAAAGGGATCGGTGAAGCTACCGTTCTCTTTTTAAAAAAACTAGCGTATGAAAATATTGAAACAGTTTAATAATTAGTCTTTTGGTTTCAAGATTCTGAAAGCTAAAATCGCCAGCCCCCTTAAAACGATTACAATTAATTAATTAATTATATTTTTTTATCTGTATATTCTTAAAAAGAATAAGATTATTTCTTATTACTGTTTTTTAAATTCTACCACTCAATACTATTATAATAAATAAATTGATAAAATTTTATAAACAAATTAATTTAAGTGTAAAAAATTATAGCGCCAATATAATTAAATTAATCAGGGTCAGATAATAATTAAATCTAATATTGGAGCCGAAAATAAACCGGACACCCAGAATAACAAAAAAAACAATACTCTCTTTAACGCTTTGTTTTTAATGGGGTCTTACGTTGGGTGTTCTTTTTATTGTTAAAGCAATGAATCGTGAATGTTGCATGGAAAGGCCTGACCCAAATCTTTTTTGACCCAAGTTTTTTTCTTACATCATGGCTCATTTGAAGTCGTTAGTGGGAGGAGTGGAGCATTCCATTAGCAGTGATGTTATATGGGAAGTGAAAGATGGTTTTTATTAAAAAATTAATTTGTGTGTAAAAGTTTAAAGTGCAGAGCATGATGCAAATTGATTTCAATCAACTAAGTGGTTCCTTAGTTTAAAATTGTTACATATGGTGAATTTTAAAAGCTATAGTGTAGATGTATAAATTTTTTTTATTTATACTAATATTTTTTATGTCATTGATAATATTTGTTATTGTTTTGTAAACAAAAACAGGGTTATGTTTTATTAACTTGGTGTTATTAATGTTTAGGTTATTGTGTTTTATGAACCTAA
>Ga0316206_1000323_pt1 | contig 74449 bp, 86 predicted proteins | sample 6monthpyrite_MG_FD_204942 | JGI IMG/M metagenome (GOLD analysis project Ga0316206, IMG submission 204942) | Microbial mat bacterial communities from mineral coupon in-situ incubated in ocean water Damariscotta River, Maine, United States -... | ecosystem: Environmental > Aquatic > Marine >...
CAGATTGCTAGTACTGATGTTAATGCAGCAATAAGTCAAATAGGTACTGGTGTTGTAGGTGAGCTTAACCTTTTAAAAAATGATCTTTCAAATACACTATTGAGTATAGAAACCATTGTAGAGACAAGCAGTACAACTGAAAATAATGCAACATCAAGTGTTTCGCAGATGGATCATATTAATAACCAGCTTGTAACTATTGTAGAAGCGATAGAACAATCCTCAGGAAAAATAGATAATTTGTCACAAAAAACTTCAGAGATTACATCTATTCTAGATTTAATTAAAGATATTGCAGATCAAACTAATCTATTGGCACTTAATGCTGCTATTGAAGCTGCTCGTGCTGGTGAACATGGTCGTGGATTTGCAGTAGTTGCCGATGAAGTTAGAAAATTAGCAGAGAGGACACAAAAGGCTACTAGTGAAATATCTATCTCCATACAATCTCTACAGCAAGATGCTACAGAATTATTAGATGGTACTACAGTTATGACCAAAAATGCACAAAGCTCCTCACAAACAGTTTCAGAGTTTCATGAAACACTTGAAAAATTTGGAAGTGCCTCAAATGAGACCTCAAAACATGCAAAAGCAATTGAGAGTAGAGTTTATGCAATTTTGGCAAAAATTGATCATACTATCTACAAATCAAATACTTACTCATCTGTATATCGTCGTAGCCAACGTACAGATTTTCCAGATTTTCACAACTGTAGTTTAGGTAAGTGGTATAACGGTTATGCAAAAGATAAATACTCAGATACAAAATCTTTTGCTTTACTTGATGCACCACATAAACGTATACATACTTTGGTTGATAGAAATATAAGTTTTATTACTCCTACTGATAGAGTTGTTGAGAATAGAGATGAAGTAGTAGAAAACTTTAAAGAGATTGAGCTTAAAAGTATGGAAGTCGTAGAGATAATGGATCAGATGATTGATGAAAAAAATATGGAAGTAAGAGAGCAATAAAAAGCTCTCCTTAAGTAGTTAAAAGACAAAAATATTAGCAGCGAACATCCCGAAATATAGAGTTCCACCAAGTAATATAACTTGGGCAAGGTTTGCACTATTACTTACTTTAACTGGTTCTTGTTTTTGGTTTTCATCAAAATATATATGTTTAATAATCCAAGCATAATAACCTACCGATAATGCAGAGTTAAGAAGTGCTACTAGAACCACTATCCAAAGTCCAGCATCAACAGCTGAATAAAATGCAACTGTCTTAGAGATGAATCCAGCCAACAGTGGAATACCAGCTAGTGAAAAAAGTTGTAACGTAAAAATTAATGAGTACAGAGGGTTTCTTTTACTTAGACCTTTTAAATCAGAAATTGTTTCTATATTATCACTTCTTTTCAAATCATTCAAGATGACAAAAACTGCACTTTGCATAAATATGTAAGCCACAGCAAGATAAAGCAATCCATTTGATGCAAACTCACTTGAAACTGATGCAAAGGTCAGTAACATATAACCAGCATGTGCTATTGATGAATAAGCTAAAATTGAACTAATTCTTTTTTGGTGTAAAGCTAAAAAGTTTCCTAGTGTCATTGTAATAATAGAGAGTGTTGCTAAAATATAAACTGAGATTGTGCCCATCTCTTGTAAAGCGGGTAAGAAAATATTAAATGCTCCAATGGCTACAACAGTTTTAATAACTCCTGATAAAATTGCGGCACTTGAATGATCTATCTTAGCATATGAATCAGCCGCCCATGCATGCATTGGTACAATTGTTAATTTATACATTACAGCACTTAACATTATAAATATTGAAATTGTTCCTAACATACTGTTTTGTTCTAATGTAGTTGCATTAATATCTGCGCCACTGAGTGTAAAGAGCGCTAATCCTAGGAGTATAATACCGCTAGATAGCGCACCTGCTACAAACAATTTTATAGCACCTTCTGCCTCTTCTTTGTTTTTAATTTGAGCAGCTAATACAAATGAGATGATACTAAGTGCTTCAAATAAAATTACAAATTCAAGTATTGTGCTTGCTTCTAAAAATAGTGTTGATGCGGATGCTAAAAAAAGAGATTGTGAAATTGTATTTTTTTGTTCATCATGAAGTGAGATAATTATCGCTCCAAATACAAGTAACACAATGATTTGAAACAGTTGTATATTTCCCATTGAGATAAAAAAACTGCCAACTGCTAAAATAAATAGAGCAAACAGTTTTAGAAATTGAAAATTTTTGATAAGAGGTGAGACTAAACCACCTACTAATAAAATTAAAAATAGATTCATTTAACACCTCCAAGATGAGCAAATGCTTGATTTGCAACATCAAAAATTGGTTGCGGGTAAATTCCAAATAAGACCAATAATGTAGCGAATACAAGTAATGAACTAAACTCAACTTTGTGCATTTTAAAATCTATATTAGCAATGCTTGGATTTAGAGTACCATATATCACCCGTCTAAATGTCCAAATAATATAAACTGCACTTAACATCGAAGCTAATGCAATACCTGCAATCCAAGCTCCATTTGCATTGATAGCACTAATTAAAATAGTGATTTCTCCAATAAAACCCATAGTAGCAGGAAGCCCAAGTGCAGCAAGACCACTAAGTACAAAGATTGCACTAAGATATGGAGCTTTTTGCATTAGTCCACCTAAATCTTTCATCTGCCAACTTCCAGTTTTATGATGTAAAAATCCAGCAATTAAAAATAGAGGTGAGATAATAAAAGCGTGTCCTATCATCTCATAAACAGCAGCACTCAAACCACTAAAACTTAGTGTAGAGATTGCTATAACAATTAAACCCATGTGTGAGATAGAACTATATGCCACGATCTTTTTAATATGCGTTTGATATATCGCTAAAAATGCTGAGAAGAAAAGTGATACTAAGCCTAAGACTAACATATAGATAGCATACTGTTGCGCACTTTGGGGAAGTAATAAAATTACAAACTTAATCATCGCATACGCACCCATCTTAAGTAATACACCTGCTAGTAAGACTGATATTGGTGCAGGTGCTTGAACGTGAGCATCTGGCAACCATGTATGAAATGGAAAAATTGGCATTTTTACAGCAAAACCAATAAAAAGTAACCACCATATTAATGATGCTGATGTAAGCGTACTCTCATCAATCATACTCATATCAAATTGCCCACTCTCTTTAATTAGAAGAAAAAATGCAAGTAAAATCAGCATAGATGCAACGTGCGTATATAAAAAGAATTTAACAGCTGCATAAACACGTCTTTCTGCTCCCCATATACCAACTAAAAAGTACATAGGTGCTAATGTAAGTTCCCAAAATATAAAAAACCATATTAAATTTGTACTAGCAAATACTCCAAAAATTGCTCCTGAGAACATTATAAGAAGTGAAAAATATGCGCCCTCTTTTTTTACACTCCAGCTAGAGAGTGTCACTAAGATAAGAATTAAAGATGAAAGAATCAACATTATGACACTCAAAGTATCAACTTGAAGCATTAACGTAAAATTGAACCTTGGTACTGATAAAAGCTCACCTAAAAATAGGTACCCACTTTGAGGCAGATGATTTAGTAAATTAAGTGATACGACTAGCATCAGAGTAAATAGTGCTAGTGCTATATATTTAATTAAATACTGAGCACGTTGCAAAGCAAAATATAATAGAGCTGATGAAAATATTGGTGTGAAAACAAGTAATGAATATGTCATATTAAACTCCGTAATAGATAAGTAGTGAGATCATTAACGCAGCAATACCAAATATCATAAAAGAGATATAATCTCCAATTTGTCCGCTTTGTGTTCGCTTAAGTTGTACAAAAATATTTTTACTTATTTTAAGAGTTGAATTTACAGTCGCATCAATTATATGCGTATCAAAATATGTAAGAGCGCGTGAGAGAGAATTGTGAACAATATTTTTACTAAAATATGTAATCATATACTCAACATAATATCCGTTTCTTAAAACTCCTATAACAACTTTAACAAAAGGATGTTTAACAATTTTTTGCTGTACAACTAATCCTTTGTAATAAATAAAATATATTATTAGGGCTAATGTACTTAATCCTGCAATTAAAATTGGCATCAGTCCCTCTGCATGAACATGATGATATTCAGTACCTGTAATAAATTCAGCAGCACTTGTCTGAAATAGACTTAACACAGTAGTTACTATTGCCATAATTGCTAATGGTAAAACAATCCAAAAGGTTGATGGCTTTTTTACATTCTCATAAATTTCTTGAACTCTAGGTTTACCTGTAAAAGTCAGTACCCAGACTCTACCAATGTATGCGATACTAAGTAGTCCTGCAACAATTGCAAGGGTAGATATAACTCCATTTGTACTTGGATTTGAAAGAGCGCTTGCTAAGACTAAATCTTTAGAGAAGAATCCACTAAATGGTGCTACACCTGAGAGTGAGAGTGCGCCAATTGCCATAAAAAAACTAATAGAAAGAAGCTTCTTATTAAGTCCACCTAATTTCCACAAATCTTTTGTATGATGTGTTGCCATGATAATAGCACCTGCACTTAAAAATAGTAATGCTTTAAAAACAGCATGGTTGATAAGATGCGTCATACCAGCGGCTAATGAACCAACTCCAAGACCTATAAAAGCGATTGAGAGGTGAGACATTGTTGAGTATGCTAAAACTTTTTTAATTTCAGATTGTGCCAAAGCACTGGTTGCGCCAATAAAAGCACTAATTGCAGCGATTGATGCAACAACATATAGAGCATCTGAATATGCATAAAAATCAAATAATCTTGCTACGATATAGATACCACTATTTACCATAGTTGCACCATGTATTAACGCTGAAACTGTAGTAGGTCCCTCCATTGCGTTCATTAACCATGGATATAGAGGAAATTGTCCTGATTTTCCTATTGCTCCAATAAAAATAAAAACTGCAATTATAAATGCTATATTTTTATCCATTTCAGAGTTATTGATTTCAATTAAATTTAGAGTGTTTCCAAAATATAGAAGTAGTCCAATTGCTGCAAATATAAAAATATCTCCAAAACGTGTGTAAAGAAAAGCTTGCATTCCTGCACTTGCAGGAGCACTATTATAGTGCCAAAAACTAATTAACAGGTAACTAGCAAGCCCCATAAATTCCCATCCTACAAACATTCCAATCATATCTTTTGCTACAACTAATAAAATCATACCACCGATAAAAAATAGCACTTTTGCATAATATCTAGCTTTATCTTTATCTTCTGCCATGTAGTCATGAGCAAAGTGAATATCTAAAAATCCAAGACCTGTCGCAATTAAAAGCATTACAATACTCAATCCATCAATATAAATACCAAAATTTAATGCAACATCTCCAAATTGCATCCACCTATAATCTATCTCAATTGCAACGGTATAATTCATCCATATTAAAATTGATGAAATGAATAAAGCTAATCCAACTAATTCTGCTACTATAAATGCTAATTTTTCTTGTACTTTACCTGCTATAAATGCGATTAATGCACCTAAAAATGGTAAAAATATAAGTGTTAAAACGCTATTCATCTAACTCTCCTGTGTTGAAATTATCAAGGACAACCTCATTTGTAATTTTATTTGAGATAAAAAAGATAAGTACTCCAGCTGCTGCTTCTAGCGTTGCAATAACAATTATCATATAAGCTAGTGGCACATTTTGAGCCAGCCCTAAATAATGAGCGCTAGAGCTTAGCATTAATATAACAGCATTCAAAAGCATCTCTAATGAGAAAAAGATACGCAAGAAATCGCTCTTAGATGTAATACCATAAAGACCAATACTAAAAAGTGAGGCTGCTGTTAATAAGTCAAACACCATTATCTTTTCCTTTTTGAGTGAATTTGTGCAATCATTTTGACACTTCCATACAACAAGCTACTTCCAATTAGCGCAAAAATAAGTAAAAAATCTGAATAATTTTTTGCGAACAGTGAGTTGTCTGTGCTATTTGTAGTGATAACATCTATATCTATTTTTATAGTAATCAAATATGCAAGCAAAATAAAGACAATTAAACTAAAAATAATTGACAATGGTCTAATCTTCTCTTTTGGAAACTCAGAGCCAATAACACTTACACCAAAAAGTGTCAACACTACAATCCCGCCAGTATATACAAAGATTTGAAATAGTCCCAATAGTGTATTTGTGTGTTCAGAGATATAATAAATTCCAAGTAAGAACATCATCATCATAAATGTTAAAATTGCCGGAACAGTCTTTTTTATGGTGATAGATGCAAATGCCAAAATTAAAATAATAGGTAAAAATAGTATACTCATGCACGCTCCTCTTCTTCTTTAGTTTCAAGAGCTTGAGCTGCCTTTTGAGCTTTTAATGCATCTTTTTTTAGTTGTGCTTCTCTCTCTTGGGTTAGACGTTCATCAATATAACTCTGAGGAATGTTTGCATGAACCCAAAAATCACCCTGCTCTTTATGTGATCCACCTGTTAACATATCAAAACGACCACCACTTAATTTAATAGATTTTTCAGGCTTAACAGGACAAATATCCTCACATAAACCACAAAAAATACATGTTGGTAAATTAACTTCTGGAACAACATTTTGTTTTTTCAATGGTAAATGAACCATTTTAATAGCATGTACAGGGCATATTGTATTACATGAATTACACCCTATACATGTTTCATAATTTATAGTGTGTTCACCTCTAAAGTTTTCTCTTTCATGAACACTTTTGTGTCGCACATCAATAGTAGCTCTTTTTTCAAGGCTGAACATTTTACTAAGTCTTGTGAGCCGATTTATAAATTCTAAAACCATAATCAGTCTCCTAAAATAAATTGTTTAGCATAAAGTATCCATACGATATTTAGCAGACTCAAAGGTACTAAATAACTCCATGCAAACTCTAACATCTGACTAAGTCGTAAGCGTGGATTACTAGCTCTAATGGCAATCATCAACACAGCGAAAATGAGCATTTTTGCAAATAAGCAGATAAATCCATCAAAGAATAGACCATGATAACCACCAAAAAATAGTGTAACCATCGCAGCGAATGTAACTAGAAATTCTGCAAATTCTGCAAGCTTTAAAAGGAAATAGTTTGTTCCACTATATTCAGTATAAAAACCATACACAATCTCTTGTTCTGCATCTGGAATATTAAATGGAGGTTGCTCTAATATTCCAAGAACTGAGACAAAAAATAGCATAGCCCCAGGAAGTAAAATAAGAGCGCTAAGCCAACTACTCATATCTGATATTTCAGTAAGGTTCATAGTAGAAAATAGAAGTGCAGGAGAAAGTGCGCTTAAAAAGAATGATGTCTCCATAGAAATCATCTGAGTTAGTATTCTAATTCCGCCTAAAAATGAATATTTATTATTTGAACCAAATCCTGTCAAAAAAAGTAAAAATGGCTCAATACCAATTAATACCACTAACCCAAGTACACCATAACTACTATTTATAATTACAAAATCTGGCATCCAAGGAATAAATACAACTGGAATAATTGCAAGCATTGGTGCAATTAGTGGAATTGAACTAAAAAGATAGGGATTTACACCTTTTGGCGTAATACTCTCCTTTGTTAAAAGTTTAGAAAAATCATAAAAAGTCTGCATAGTTCCAGCATATCCATTATAATGAGGACCCACTCGCTTATGTAGTGTTGCTAAAACTTTTCTAAAAAACCAAAATACAAAAACTGCCCATGTTAAAATGAACAATATTCCTGGAAAGATATAAATATTAAATAAAAATTCCATTTTTCCTCCTATCTATCTAAATCGCCTTGGCATATATATAAACTGCCAAAAACTAGTGGGATGTCTGAGAGTGTCTGACCCTTTAATAAATGTTCTAAAATCATTGTGTGGTTAAAAGATGGTGCTTTAATTTTTAATCTATATGGTGACGTTGCTTTTTCCTGTGTAACAAGATGCATCATAAGTTCACCTCTTGACCATTCGACGCGACTAATTGCTTCACCAGCTGGAAGTTTTTTAGGAATTTTTACCAAATAATCTTTTTGTGGATTGTAAATTTCAGATTTTATACCATCTCTTAAATCAGAAGAGGCTTGCTTTAAAATAGATATTGACTGTTCAATCTCTTTAAATAAAACATCAAGGCGATTTTTCGCAGTGCCCTCTTCTTCAACCATATAATCCATATCAATTTTGTCATATGCTGCGTATGGTTCATCTAATCTAATATCAGTTTTAATACCACTAGCACGTGCAACAATTCCACAAAGTGATAAATCATGGACTTCATCTTTAGTAATGATTCCAACCTTTGTAGCCCTACTTTTCATCAAAGGATTCTTTAAAAAAATATTGTAAAAATCATCTTTGGTTCTTTCATACTCATCTATAGCAACATCCAATAATTCTAAAGTTTTCATATTAAGTGGGTATCTAACACCACCTGGTTCAATTGAAGCAGTTGCTACTCTTGCACCACTGTAGTTTTCTAATACATCTAAAAAGTATTCGCGTAAATCTATTGCCCACATAAATAGGGTCATTAAACCCATAGTATTAAAGAATCCTCCAATACCCATTAAATGTGACACAATTCTTCCAATTTCTCCAAGAAGCACACGCATCATTTTCGCAAAATCTGTTATCTCTTTTCCTGCTATTTCTTCAACAGCCTGAGCATAACAAATCATTGAGTTTGTATTATCCATAAAACAGATTCGCTCTAGTGCTACAATGGAGCCTAAGAAATCTTTCTCTTCAACAAGATGTTCTAATGCTCTCCAAACATATCCAATATCAGGCTCAATCGCTAAAATCTCTTCGCCATCAACTTCTACTTTTAACCTAATTGGACCACTAGCTGGATGTGTTGGCCCCCAATTCAAAATTGTTTTAGAACCATCAAGTTTTTCATCATTAGAATCATGTTCATCATACAAATCATCAACAATAGTATTCATGTTTTCAATTAGATTCTGCTCATGTGCTTTCCAGTCAAAACCTTTTCTAAATGGAAACTTTCCATGATAATCAGCAGAAATTATAAACCAACTTAAATCTGGGTGAGCTGTAAATTTGACACCATACATAGAGTGAGCTTCTCGCTCATGCCAATTAGCACCTGCAAATATTGGTGTTATTGAATCTATTTTACACTCACTAAGTTCTCTTGGAATATCAACTTTTAACCATACGTTTTTATAAGTAGTTAAATCTTCAAAAAAGTAGTTCATTTCAAAAATATTATCTTCTATAAAATCTGTTGGTGAGACAGTTGAAATAGACCTAATTCCATGATTTTTTATAACACGCGCTACATCTAATAAATCAGAGCTAGATTCTAATTTAACTTTAAGCCAATTTTCTTTGTATAGTTCTATATATTGTGTATTAAATGGTTCAAATATTTTTTTTATATTTTCCATATTAAAACTTCATCTGTTTCCAAAGACCACCCTGACTCGCAGCACTTGGTTCACCTCTAGCAATTTTGCCTTTAATCTCATCAAGACCTGTGATAATAGCCTCAGGAACTGGTGGACATCCTGCAATAAATACATCAGCAGGTAATATCTCAGTAACATTTTTAATAACAGCAACCGAATCATTATAAGGTCCACCATCATACGCACATGCACCCATAGCCGCAACATAACTAGGTTCAGGCATTTGTGCATACGTTCTCAAAAGCGCTGGTAAAATCTTTTTAGAAACTAATCCTGTAATAAATATAACATCTGCTTGACGTGGTGTTGGAGTTACTAAATAACCATAACGCTCCCAATCATATCTTGGACCCATAGCTGCTGCCATTTCAAGTGAACAACATCCACTACAAAAATGAACCATCCATGCACTCTGACTCTTTGCATAATCAAAAAAATCTAAAATTTTAAGCATTCTCACTCCTATAAATTTTCATAGCCACACTAATTGCTACTGCTAAAATCAATGAAAAGATCATTGCTTGATTTAAAGCATGATTACTATCTGTAAAAACCATCAACGATATAAATAGACCTGCCATATCTACAATAATGAAAAATATTGCAAATGTAAAAAATCCAAAATTAGCTTTTTGAGGTGTGCTACTACTAGGAGGTAATCCACACTCAAAGTGGTCAACTTTTACACTATTTGGCTTAAATGGTGCAACACCAATACCAAGAAGGTAGAGTGCAAAAATACCACTAAAGATTCCTAACGCATATAAAAATATAATGTCCATGTTTAAGCCTCACAACTATTTATAGCAATATCAATCAACTCAGCAGCTTTTACTATTGGATAAGATGTTGGAGCTGCTGTAAGGAGTGGATGTGTTGCCACTTGAAGATTTAAAAGAGCGTAAATATCCATCTTATTTTCTATAATGACGCTAAGCATGTTAATCATCTCACCACTATCTATTCCACCTACAACTTGCGCACCAATTACAACTCCATTTCTTCTCATTGCAACTAATTTTACTGCTTGCTTATGAGCATTTGGTAATTTTGCAGGATGTTTGTCTTTACCCTCAAAAGTCGCGCACACTACATCAAAATCTTGTTTTATTGCATCACGTTCTGTAAGTCCAGCTGATGCATAACAGACATTTTCAATAACTGTGGAAAAAATATTAATTGTTCCTTGAAAACCTTTTATATAGTTAATTCCATAAAGTGAACCAATAGCAATTCTAGCTTCTGCTGTAGCAGTAGAGGCCAACATTACATTAATAGGAGTTCTTGTAATAAAATGTCTTTTCTCCGCGCAATCACCTACTGCAAAAATATCTTTTGTATCAGTTCGCATATATTCATCAACATAAACTGCTCCAAACTTTGACATTTTTAATCCAGCATTTTTTGCAAGTTCTGCGTTAGATGAATATCCAATCGCAGAAATAATCGCATCACACTCTAAACATTGATCATTATCTAAGAGTGCACCTGTTGCTCTATTTTCAGCATCAGTGTTAACTTTTAAAACTCTAGTATGCTTAATAAGATCTAAATTAGCATTTACTATCTGCTCTTCCATCATATGAGAAAGTTCTACATCAAATGCATGTTTTAGCAGTCCAGAGCTACCAATCAAAGTTACTTGTTTGCCACTATTAGAGAGTTCACCAGCAATTTCAACACCAATAAAGCCAGTGCCTACAACAATAATTTTTTTAGCACTAGATAATCTTGTATATAAATTACTTAAATAAACATTATCTTTAGGAACATAATAGACACCATCAGCATCATGATTTTGTATGTTCTTTGGAACATTTGGAACTGATCCAGTGGCTAAAATTAACTTATCAAATTTATAATGTTTTTTTTCAGTAATAACTCTATGGTCATCTCTTTGAATCGATAATACTTCATCTATAACAACTTCAATTCCAATCTTTTGTAACATTTGAGATGGGACTAAATCATCTTCAACCCACTCAAGCATAGTTCCAAAAATATATGGAATCCCACAAGGAACTAAAACCTCCGCATTTTTTCTAATTAGAATTACTTTTTTGGTTGGATAATACTTTTTACAATTTACAGCACTTACAATTCCAGCAGGTCCACCACCAATAATTATAATATCTACCTTTTCATTCATATGATGCCTTGATTTTTAATTTCGAGATTGTAGCACTAAAACACTATAATATAAATATATTCTTAATAATTAATATTACTTATTTATTTATATTTTAAATATAATTTTAATCTCATTGTATTTTTCTAATTTAGATAAAATAGTTAAGAATAAATTAAATAATAGATAATTGCAAGAGTTATTTTAGAATGTATTTTTATGAGTTAGGTAGATATTTATGTGTAGTATTTACTTTATAGTTTAAATAGACTTCATTAAGAAGTCTATTAAATAAAATTTAAGTTACAAAAAGCTTCTCAGCTAACAGTGCAGAAAAAGCAAAATATTTATGTAAAATTTCATCATACTCTTTAGCTGTTTGAATAGTTACTATTTTACTTTTTCCATCTTCGTAATATTTAAATTTTTTATCAAGTAACAAAATACGTCCTTGATTTGTTGGCTTAGCACAAATTATTTGTTGTGTAAAACGTGAATCTGATGAGTGCATATTATAAAAATTAGCTAACTCATAATCTATCAGTTGCTGTTCATGAAGGTCAAATGAGTACAGAGAGACCCAATTTTCACTAATATAAGATTGAAGTTCATACCCATCAGGATGAGGAATAAGTTTAAAAGTATCGAAAAACTGTATATTCTCTTTATCAAATATCAACTCTATTGGCTCAATCAATCCCTTGCCACCAAAACCCAAATCACACAGATACTCTTTACTCTCTGTCTCTACCTTTAATACCATGTGAGTTCTTGGGCGAAGAGCGTTACTGTATCCATACAATGGACGCCCTATCAGATGAGTAACTTTAAACCCAATCTCTTGGAGTAAAAATGAGAATAGAATATTAAGCTCATAACAGTACCCTCCTCTTTTTTCAACAATCAACTTTTTAAATAGGCTATCTTTGTCTAAAGGAATTGGACGCTTTAAATGCACATTAAAGTTTTCAAAAGCGATTGTAAAAGCGTGCGCACGATGTAGACTTTGTAGTGTTTTGAAATTATTATCTAAATCTATATTAAGGTCTAAGCGTTCTAAATAGACATCGATATTCATATTAAACCCCTATTTTACTAGTTTCTTTATAGCTTTTGGAAGATGTGCGTATGGTAGTGTCTCAATAATATTATTTTTTCCATCTTCTCTTACTGAAAGATTAACGGTCATCTTATTTGGATCAAAAAGTATTACTTTTTTCATTAAATCATCTTGATCAAAAACAATATTTTTTGCTGAAAGATTCACGCATGGCTTCTTTTTCATAAATCAAACCTTTTTTATAAAACTAATTTTTAAGTAAATCTATTAGCGTTGGTACTGAGCTTTGCTGTGGTGGCAATATTATGACCTCATCAACTTTCATATGACAATCTCTACACTCTCTTATAACATTATGTTCAGATACTCCACTTGATACAATTTTTTTTATATCGTGACAAGAGAAACAATCTTCTCCACATTCACTCATTCTACTATTATCTTTATGACATGAGATACAACCAAGCATCGGTTTATGCCGTGTGTCTTGCAAGATATTATCTTTAAGTTTAGGATGACAACTAAGACAATCACCGCTACATGCATATAGATAAGTAATGGTATTAAAAATTATAAATATTAAAAATTTTTTCATTGTGAAATTATACATGAAATTTTATTTTTAAGTTAGTCATAAATATTATTTATATATAATTATAATATTAATTTATTTTAGAAAGAGTTGGTAAAGCATATGATTTGTTTTTTGATATTTAAAAAGTTGCTTAGTAGCCGTAGTGTCAGTTCTAAAAAAGCTGGTTTGAATGAAGAGCGTAGAGGTGATTATAGAAACAGAGACTATGTAGGAAGAGAGCGACGTGACCACACTGAAAGCTCTTTTATAAATCCTTACAAAATTTTAAATATTCACCGCAGAGCGACTTACGGTGAAACTAAGAAAGCAAGAAACAAGCTACTCTCTAAATTTCACCCAGACGTAGCTGGTCATGACAAAGAACTAGAACGTACAAAACTTATAAACTGGGCATACGCAACTATTAAAAGAAAACTAAAACAAGAAGCAGCTTAACTAACACTGACTTCTATTTTACCCTCATTCGCATCAAACAAAACATTACTTCCAACATCAACTTTATCAGAAAGTATAAGTTCGGCTAACTCATCTTCTACACTTTCATACAATGCACGTTTAAGCGGCCTCGCCCCATAAACTGGGTCAAATCCAGCTTCAGCAATAAGTGCTTTTGCACTCTCAGTTAAAGTTAGCGTAATAGAGCGCTCTTTTACTTTCGCTTCAATCTCTGCAAAGAAAATATCTATTATTTTTACAATCTCTTTTAAATCAAGTGGATTAAACCTTACAATATCATCAAGACGGTTTAAGAACTCTGGCTTAAAACGCTGTTTAAGTTCATCCATTATTACACCATCTAACTCTGGCACATCACCTAACTGCATAATCTTGTCACTTGCAATGTTAGAGGTCATGATGATGATTGTATTTTTAAAATCAACCATAACACCTTTATTATCGGTTAAACGTCCATCATCTAAAACTTGTAATAGTGCGTTAAAAACATCAGGATGTGCCTTTTCTATCTCATCAAATAATATAACGCTATATGGTTTTCTTCGAACAGCCTCAGTTAGTTGCCCACCCTCGTCATAACCTACATAACCAGGAGGTGCCCCAACTAAACGACTAACAGATTGTTTTTCCATATATTCACTCATATCAATACGAATTAGTGCATCTTTGGAATCAAATAGAAATTTTGCTAATGTTTTAGCACTTTGTGTTTTACCAACACCAGTAGGTCCTAAAAACATAAAGCTTCCAATTGGACGGCTAGCTTCTGAGAGTCCTGCTTTATTACGCTTTATTGCACGAGCAACCGCTTTTGTAGCTCTTTCTTGTCCAATTACATCTTTATTTAATTCATCTTCAATATGAAGTATTCTATCTTTTTCACCTTGAAGCATCTTTGTAACAGGGATTTGTGTCCAACGGCTAACAATTTTTGCAATTGCCTCCTCATCTACACTATTTTTAAGAAGAGTTCCACTTTTTTGCATTCTTATCCAGTTTTGCTCCAGCTGTGCAATCTCTTCTTGCTTTTTAGGCATTTGACCATACTCAATTTCAGCAGCTTTGTTAAAATCTGCATCTCTTTTTGCACTCTCTGCACTTCGCCTTAACTCTTCTAGTTCAACTTTAAGTGAGGCAATATCATCAAAAACACTTTTTTCATTGTTAAACTGAGCATCTAGAGTACGTCTTTTTTCCTCTTCATCTGCTAGCTCTTTATCAATTTCTGCTAGCCTTTCACTATTTTTATCTCCCTCTTCCATCTTAAGAGCCTCTTTTTCAACTTGTAAACTTGAAATTAGACGCTTAACACGTGAAAGTTCTAGTGGTTCACTCTCTATTTGCATCTTAAGCTCAGCTGCTGCTTCATCTATTAAATCTATCGCTTTATCTGGTAAAAATCTATCTGTAATGTAACGCTTACTAAGTTTTGCTGATGCTACTAATGCGCTATCTGTGATTGTTACATTATGATGACTCTCAAGTCTCCCTTTAATACCACGCAGTATCTGAAGAGATTCATTAACATTAGGCTCATCAACATTTACAGGCTGAAAACGTCTTTGAAGAGCTGTATCTTTTTCAAAAAACTTTCTATACTCTTTTAGTGTTGTTGCCCCAATAGTATGAAGTTCCCCACGTGCAAGAGCAGGTTTTAAAATATTTGCAGCATCCATGCTACCCTCACTTGCCCCTGCTCCTACAATAGTATGTATTTCATCAATAAAAAGAATGACATTTCCATTCTTTTTAACTTCATCTATTACACTTTTTAAACGATCTTCAAATTCACCTCTAAATTTTGCACCTGCTATTAGCGCACTCATATCAAGTGTCACAACTCTTTTATTTTTAAGACTAAGTGGAACTTTTTCATCTACAATCATCTGAGCTAAACCCTCAACAATTGCAGTCTTACCAACACCAGGCTCACCTAAAAGAATAGGATTGTTTTTAGTTTTACGTATTAAAATCTGCATAACACGAGTAATCTCTTCATCTCTTCCAATTACAGGGTCTAACTCTCCATCAATTGCTTTTGTATTTAAATCAATTCCATATTTTTCCAAAGCTTCCATATTCTCATCAGACGTTTGACTCTCAATCTTACGTCCACCTCTAATAGACTCAAAACCTTTCTTTAATTCACTAACATCTAAAAATTTTGAGAATATCCCTTTAAGTGGTGCTTCACCTAAATTTGCAAGTAACCAAGCATCGACCGCTAAATACGCATCACCACTTTGAGTCATATGACCCTCAGCGCGACCAAATGAGTTTTGAAGTTCTCTAGTAAAACGAATATTCTCTTTTGTCACTGAAGAACTATGAGAAAGCTTATCAACAAGGCTTTTTATTTCTAACTCTAATGCACTCTTGTCTATTCCCATTTTATTAAGTGCTTGATTTAATACAGATGAACTCTCAACAAGTAGCGCCCAGATTAAGTGTAAAGTGTCAATCTCTGAATTTTTCTTATGAAGTGCCAAAGAAAGAGCAGATTCAAGTGCTGCTTGCATTTGGTGAGTTAGTTTTTCTAGTATGTTCATTTTAAAGCCTTTTTTATTGGTATTACTTAATAGTGTTGACATTATATAACTTTAGTCATATGATGTCAAGTTTGGTGAGTTTACCCTTCTAAATATAAGAGTTAAATAGAGATTAAAAAAATACCGAAATTTTAGATACAATTTCGCCTACTTATATTGTAAAAATGGACAGTTGGGAGAGTTGGTTTAATCCAGTCGCCTGGAACGCGGCCGTAGCGAAAGTTACCGAGGGTTCGAATCCCTCACTGTCCGCCATAGCTCACAAACCCCTAGATTTAGGGCTTTAATTCTTAAATTTAGCTTAGTGTCAGTTGATTTTGCACGATTTTTACTGACATTTCCACTGACAGTTACAGTAACTTTTTTTACTAACTTTTACTATTTTCAAAATCCGCAAAAATAATATTCAAAGCTTCAATAACACCTTTTTTATATTCTTCATCTAAATCAGCTTTAATATTATCTCGTTTATGTTCAATAGTCTGTTGTAATTTGTGAATAATACTTTTTTCTTCTTGGTAAGCATCAAATATCAAATTATCAAACCACTCAAAAACTGCTAATGCTCCCTCTATCTGTTTAGATGAAAGATGTTTATGATTTTTTGGAAACTTGTATGGTGTTGATTGTGTGTAAGTAAGTGAATGTAGTTTATCTAGTATTTCAGCAGTTGATAGTCTTTCATTATATATTGTATATGGATTCATTTTGTACGTTTTGTTTTATTACATTTTGCAATTAGATATAATCTCAACAATAAAAGGAAACACCTATGAAGTATTTTATACTATTTGTAATTTCAGTTTCAATAACTTTTGCAGCTCCATCTTTCTCTAAATCAAAGAAACAACTTGTAAAGATTTACTCTAATCACACAAGTACTTTCTATTGTGGCTGTGACTATAACATCAAGAATAAAAAGAATATGATTGACCGTAAAAGCTGTGGTTACATTCCTAGAAATGAACGCACTAAAAAAGGCAACATTAACAAACGTTCAAGACGTATTGAATGGGAACATGTAATGCCAGCTCAAAACTTTGGTAGACAGTTAAGCTGTTGGACTAAAGGGGATAGTAGATGCATTAAGAAGAATGGTAAATCATTTAAAGGTCGAAAGTGTTGTTCTAAAGTCTCATCAAAGTTTAAAGAGATGGAAGCTGACAAGATGAATTTAGTTCCTGCTATTGGTGAATTAAATGCAGATAGGTCTAACTATCGTTATGGAGCATTTAAACCATCTAATGAACAATACGGACAATGTAACTTTCAAGTAGACTTTAAAGCTAGAAAAGCTTTTATTGACCCATCTATTCGTGGTGATGTAGCAAGAATTTATTTTTATATGAGTGATACTTATGATATTAAACTATCAAAGCAAGAGCGTAAGATGATGAGTGCTTGGGATAAGACTGACCCTATTGATAAGTGGGAAAAAGAAAAACTTGATATATTGAAAAAATAATTAAACTATATAACTACTAATAACTGATATTATACAAATAAATAAAATTTATATAAGGGTAACTATGTGGGAAACTTTTAAAGAAATTGTACAACATATATGTTTTGGTATTTTGTCTTCAGCTGATAGTATTGTTTATTTCATCATTATAGGAATATTGTTGTATCTGTATAAACGAGGAGAAAATTATTGGATTGGGATAACAGAATATAAAAAGTACATACCATATGTTTTAATCATTCCTGCATTTTTTATAGGTCAAATTTTTTATGAAAATTACTATAAAGCCTTCCCAAAAATCGAGATTAATGAGAATCAAAAATATGATTTATTTAGTGTACAGGAACCAAAAAAATCAACTTGGTGTACAGATAGACTTGGCTTGAACGATTAACTAGCCAAATTTTTCTAATTTAACAAGCCTTACATCATGGATAATTTAAAAAACAGAATATTAAGCTACTGAGAAATAAATGTTACGATTTATTCTAATTTTATTTATAACAACATTTATACATGCCGAGAACAATTTAAAATATGATACTAGTTACTGTTCAGACCCTGAGCAACATGAAACATGGGGACGTTTATTAAATGGTAATGAACACTCACATCACATTCAAGCACTTCATGCGCTTTGGATTGGTCTTTGTATTAAAGTAGAAGGTAAGCAAATTACTACTAACTTATCTAATGAGATATTTGAGATGATGAGAGAGAATGTTATTGCCATTGAGCATACGGAAAATGATAGACAACGTAGGTTAGATTATAACGATAGCTTTTAGCTGATTAGCTATCAATTAACCAAGCATTACCAATTGGTTCACTAGCACTACCGATATTACTAATAAGTCAAAAGTTTCATCCTTGTAAATGCTTAACTTTTGGCTCTTTCATTACTTCCCCTTTAAGTAATCACATCCCTTTATAAGCTCAAGCAACTTGCCTGAGCTTTGTTTAATTGACTCTCATAGCTTTTAAACAACCTTCTTAAGATTATGCAATTATAAAGGTCTACCACTGAACAGAATTAAGAATTATTGTTTTTATTTAAATCCAAAATCCTACTAGATAACTCTCTAGCTCTATTTGAAGTTTGCTCTCTTGCCCATATGGAATCTAACATTTCAGCCGAAGCCATTTCATAATATTCGTGCTTTAGATGGTGCAAAGTATTATGAAACTTTAAAAGTCCATAAACACCCATTTGATAAGCCATTTCGCATAATACATCTTGTACTTCTATTGGTGCAGTTGTAAAAAAGTCTATTTTTTTACTCAACACTTTTTTAATACGCTCTATTTTTAAAACTATGAGTGTTTCACTACCCTTTTTACTAATGTATGTGTGACCATGCCCAAATGTAACTTTCAGGTCATCCCAGTTTTTTACAATTATTGCATATTCATCAGCTGGTATTTTTTCAATTGCTAAAGGGTCAATATATGGCTTAGCCTCAAACCCCTCATTCATTTTTACTGAATCAATTATATTCATAAAATAGCCTTTTCAATAATTTTATAAGCTAAAGTTACAGAACCAGCAAAAATAATTGTTGCAAAAGAACCTATTAGTGCGAATTTAACACCAAGAATAAGACCTTTTTTTTCAACAATAGTTAACCTGTCTTCTAAATCTTCAATTCTTTCAAATGCACGTTTTAAAGTTTTATTGATATTTCTATTCTCAATCTCAACAAAAGACTTAATAACTGCAATATCCTCTTTTAACCCATATAATAATTGGTCTCTTGCATCATCAGTCATAATTTGAACTTTCAAAAGTTGCGTTATCTTCATTAGAGATAAAAGAACCATTATCAGAGGTAAAGTATGTTTTTCTAAGTACCTCTAAATCACCACTTGTATTTGTAACAACTATAGTTTTACTATAATAACCACACCCACTAAAGATTATAGCAATCAAGCTAGTCAAAATTATTTTGTACATTTTTAAACTCTCCTTTTATTGTGATATGCATTAATTCGTTTTCTGACTTGTTAGCCCAATAAGCTTTTGAGCCTTTTAAAGCTACTGCTAGAAAATATTTCAATGCTCTACTCATTCTAAAAGGCATTGTCAACCAGTTGGATTTATTAACAATAATTACGGTCAGATTCCAAAAGAACATTAAATTTGCAAACCAAAAATCACCTAGTGTAGTTCCCTCTTCAAACATCCAATCATGAATTTGACAAGCTTTCTCAATAGATAATCCATACATAGTAGAGGGTACTTTTATTCCATCTTTAGCCCCACACCCGTTACAAATCTTTGCTCGTTCTTCTGGTGTTGCATTGGTATAAGATACTGGGATATATTTAAGCATATTCATTAGTCATCGCCTCTAAATTCAGTAAACATATCATTTAACTGATAAGGGCGTTCACTTGTTGAAATACTTGTATAGCAACCGCCTTTCCATACGCTATACTGGTCGTTACAACTTGAATAATTATTCCAACCGCAACGCATATTTCGCCCCTCGTCTTGCGTAGTCCAACGTCTTTGAGAAATAAATTTTTCATTTGGCATGATGTATTGACCGTATGTATGAAGTTGGAAACTTGAAAAATTCACATCTGTATTGCTATTCGCCCAAACAATATAAGAATTAAAAGCACTTATGGTTATATACATAGGAAACTGAACCGTGTTTGTAGTGTACGCTGGCAGCACGTAAAGCCTTTGGTTTGCCGTTCCCTCATTTACTAACACCGCGTGGCTTCTGAAATATAAGTAATAAGGAGCCGTACCTTTTGTGTAGGTATAAAAACGCCCAATTTCAAAAGCACCGCTTCCGTTTGTAGGGTTGAATATAATCTCAAACGTCCATATTGCGCCCGCTGCACTATTAGTCATATTTGAGCCAAAGAAATACATCTTATCACCAGCCTTATTGCTAACTATGTTTGTAGCTATGTTATCGTTGTATGTCGCATCATTACTTTTCAGCAGTGCAACCGCATCCCAAAGCATTTGTCCGTCACGTAGTTGTGTGAAATAGGTATTATAATAACTCCCGTCATGTTCAGTAAAAGCTACAAACAAGTGACCGTCAACGTGACGCTCTGCTACAAAGAACTCTTGCTTTGTGCCGTTTTGGCTAATTGCCGTTGTAGTTGTTGGTGTAATTTTGTAAGATTTATTTGCTTTTAAATCAGTCATGCTAATTTCATCACTTGCGTAAATTATATTTGCATTCATGTAAAAAACTCTAAATGTGTTATTTGTAGGGTTTATAGTAAAATCAAAGTTCCAACTATTATAAGCAATAGCACTATCAAACTCAACCGTATACCACGTTCTACCTCTATCATCTGAAACATGAATATTTCTGTATGTATTGCTTTGCGCCACAAATACAAAATCGTTTCTTTGAGGGTTCTTTGAATAAATTTGGTGTGTAGTATTTATTTCAATCGGTAAGTGTTTTATTTCTGCACCAGTGTTGCCGTTATACTTTGTTTCAGCATCATTTAGCCTACCAACAAAAGCATCTTTTTCAACCTTTTTTGAACTCACAAACTCAGAAAGAGCTTGCGCTGTTGTAAATTTATCCGCCGCACTCATTGCGGGGTTTGCAATTGCATTAAGCAAGCCGTCTCTTGTTTCAATATATCCCATAATAGCCCCCTAAACCACTACCGCTTCAATTTCTGCGGTAGTTTTTGCATTTGCAATTTCTTGTTCTGTTCCCCATTTTGCCTTATAATAAGCAAGTCCAGCGGCGATAATTTCTGCTTCTATTGTTTCAAGCTGTGCTACTGTTACCTCATAAAACTCGTTATCAGCACCACGGAAAAACTCGCTTGACATAGCGTTTATTTTCATGTGCTTAATTAAAGAGGCTACATTATCTTTTGCATCACGATTCGCATCAATATCAAAACCAACAGAAGAAGCAATAACTTGTCTAATGTCTCTGTTTTCATACTTCAAAAACATTTCACGTTCTTTGCTGGCTTTCGCAATAGCAAATTCGTGTTCTGTTTTTAACTTTAATAAATAGTTATTCCAATCAAACGCCTCAAATTCTGCTAAAGTCCACTCCGCACCCGTGTAAGGGTTGCGTGTGTAAGTTTCATATTTAATATCTATCATCTTGTCTACCTTTCATAACTATGTAAATCAGTTATTCTATATTCGCTGTTATAGCCGCTATACGTTCTAAATCTTCCAGCGCATTGGTGCGCATGTTGGTTAACCTGCCAAGCTGCATGGTTGTAACCAATTATTTGCCAATTTAGCCCCCAATCGTTTGTGTAATACCAGTCACCGCGCATCATCTGCCCTTTTGGTAGTGGGTACCATGTGTAAGTATTAGGATCTGAATTAATGTCTATACCAGTGTTAACAAAAGCGTTAAATGTATCAGTATTAACAAGATAAACCCTATCTAAGCCGTTGCCGTCATTTGTAGGAACAATAACAAGCTTCTCTTTATTAGCATCGTTCGCATCATTAATTAAATATAGTGAACATTGTGAACCTAAGTAATACGGTGCCGCGTTCAAACTATCCATTCCCAAACGTGTAAAGGTAAATTCGCTTACACCATCCCAAACAAGCTTGAAAATTCCATAACGTGCGTAGTTTGCTGTTGTAGTGTTGTTCGCATCAGTTCCAAAATAGAACGCATCATTTGTACTGTTGTGTAACATTTTTGTTTTAATGCGCTCGTGGTAATAACCCGTTGCCCCATCCCATTGGTGTGGTAAGCGTACCGTTTCAGCACCCCATGCACCACCGCTAGGCTTAGTCATTGAACAAATATCAGTAGCCGCCGCCGTTGTTTGGTTTCCGTAAACTAAAACCATATGCCCGTCTTTGTGGTATGCTACACCAAAGTAACCACCCTTAGTAGTGTTTGTTGTAATTGCTACACCAGCATTTACTTGTGGAACAAAGTTGTTATTAATCATGTCTGTGTATGAAATGAAACCGCTTTCATAAATAATGCTTGAAGTTTCCCAAAACACGTTAAATGTGCCGTCTGCCTCATTTACAATAACGTCATATTCATAGTTATCACGAGAAACATTAAGCTCCCACCAATACCAAGAGTCACCACCATTAGGGCTAAATAGACATCTTGAAGTTCCACTTAAAGGAATTAAAAATAAAAACTGTTCATCTGTTCCGCGTGAATACAAGTTGTGTCCTGTTGCCCTAAAACCATGAGGAATACGTTTCCCTGTAAGTCTATTTGCCTGTGTTTTTGAACTTTCCACCACTTTTAAGCGTGTGTCGTAATCCTCAACGTCAACCGCTTCCGCACTTGAAATTTCTACTAATGATTGTGAAAGTAAAAGCGTGTCCGATGCTGTTCCTGCTGCTGCAATATCAGCTATTAATTGGTCTTTTGCTGCTTGATAATTTGCCATTTTTAACTACCCCTTTTTTCTCGTCTAAAATATAATTCAATATTGTTTATCCTTGCATTCAAGGAAGCCTCTTGTGAAATTACTGCATTAATTGAAGTAGTTTGTTGCGCTGAAATTGCATCAGTAGCCGTTGTTTGTGCGCCCGTAATCGCTGTTAAAGCCGCCACTAAGTCAGCCGCATAATCAGTATCCCAATTAGTCTTATCAAGTGTAATTACATCAATGGCAGTCTGTTTAACTATTTCTAATTCAGTAACTTTGCCATTTGCAATAGTCAATAAATCATTCGCCGCCGTAACTATTGCCGCTAACTGTTCATTTAAAGTCATGTTGTTTTGCCCCTTTCCTTAATGTTTAAAATTTGCATCTATAAAATCTCCTTTTGTTGTAAGATTAATTGGAAATTCAAAAAGTTATGAACTATCGCCGCAAGTGCGTGTTGATTATTTAAGCTACTAAGTGCATCTTGTACCTCCACTGTGTCTAAGTTTGTAGCATTTGATACTATTGTTGTAATTGCCGCTTCTGATGCCGCCGCACCATCAGCAATAAATTGAATATCTGTCTCAATTTGTGCCGCTTCTAATAATGTTGGCATAGCCGCCGCAATAACATCAATATCATTTTTAATAAGGTCTATTTGACCTTTAGTTGTTGCCGCATCACTTGCAGAAGTAGCCGCACTTGTTGCACTTGAAGTAGCACTATTTTTTAAAGCTGTTACATCAGTTTGAATTAGAACTGCGTTATCATAAATTGTTTGTGTATCAGTTTTATTTGTATCTGTTGCATTTTTTAAAGCTGTTACATCAGTTAAGATAGTGTTCGCCAGTGGTAAGTCAGCTTGTAGTGCTGTATTAGCCACCACAAATTCTGCATATCCTGCATTGATAGTTGCAATATTTGTATTTATCGCTGTGGTTGTCGCATTAATTGCAGTAATTAGTTGAGGGATTTCAACACCTAAAGCATCTGCAAGGTATGTAAGAAAAGTTCCAGTTGTGCTTTCAAACGCCGCTTGTGTACTTCTGTCTGGCACACTTGGTACGTTCGACAATACTACTTGTATTTCTTGAATATCTGCCATTATATAACTCCTTTAATTTCTAATGCACATTCGCTTGTGGAAGGGTTGTTAAGTACAGTAATGAGGTTTTCAAAGTATCCAAAGACAAGTGTGCTTTTTATACCATCGGTGCGCTCATCACCAATAAATAGTGTTGGTTCATTGAGTGTTTCAATCAGTCTTGAGTGAACAATATCCACTGAGTCTGTATTGATTTTTACGTCTAAATCCATCTCTTTAGCCCACGCACCTTTTTTGTAGTACGTCATTCCAAAGTCTACATCAGTTTCAGTTCTTCCATAGTTAGAAATACCGTTGCGAACGCCCCATAGAGTTGCACCTATCTCTTTACTGCTACCACAAAGGATAATCCCTGCTTTGACGGTAGAAGCTGGTTTGGTAATTACTATCTCAAGTGTTGCATCTATGTATCCAGCAGGAACATAGGCAAGGAAATCTTTTTTGTATTCAGGCGTACTATGGAAGTAATCGTAAAGATTTAGAACTGAACTAACTGCCAAGCTTTCATTAATCTCTTTAATGACCTCACCAGTGCTTTTTTTGTAAGTAATTTGAATGTCCGTTGCATCTAAGTTCATAATTGCAATGGTGTCTATGTTGCTAACTGTAATAGTTGTTCTGATTGTTTCAGTCGCACACGTTTGAGTGTTAATAAACTCATCATTAAATTTATAGAGGTTTGTCGAGCCGATACGCTTCCACCATGTAGGACTTGTTGATGGTGTGTGACCTGAATTAGTATCTTGTAGTGATTTGTAAATAGCTTTATCACCAGTAACTTTTACTAAAGCACCTACTGAGAATGTCGCTGTTGTATACTCTGTTAATACTTCAACTATCAACCAATACTTAGGGCTTTCACTTGGTATTTTTGCAAGATTAAAATTATCAGTAGATACCCAAATAGCATTATCATATTTGCAAAGTTGCCCTTTTCTGTATTTATTGATTGCTATGTAGTCAGCAGGGACGATTAAAGACGCCGTTACTGAATTAATTGTGTAATTATATGGTTCTACTACTCTCATGAAGCCGCCCTTGTAAGTATTCCCTCTCTGTCTAACTTGTCTAATAAGTTTTTCATTTTCTTAAGGGTCAGAGTGCTTTCGTATAAAAGTTGCTCACCTCTATCATCTCCCTTTCCAGTTCTTGCACTCTCAAGTTTTGCAATCTGTTTTGAATGCTTAGGGCTATTTAACATCCATGCAGGAGCGACCCACTCTTTCCCATGAACTGCACCAGCAATTTTATTTGTTGGTACATTAGGTGTGTATCCCCCACTCTCATATCCATATTTATCTAACCAGTTGTCCACATCTTTTTTAAAGTCTGTTCCATAAACCGCAGAAGTCTCACTCAACCTTGCCGCTAAATCAGCATTCAAATTATCTGAATTCACCCCCAATTTATACATTTCTTCATAGCTAAACTCTGCATATTTATTTGGCGTATATACTGGGTTAACTGATTTAATTTGAGTTTGAGTAACTTGCCCATTTTCAACTTTTACATCAACAATAACTTGTGGGGATGCTACATTAACAATTGGGTTAAATTTCTTCTCATTAATCAATGAATTTAATTTCCCAAGTTCATCACTCGCTAATTTATTCAATTTAGATTGCTCAAGCTTTAACTCTGGGAAATAGCGTTCAATTGCATCTTTAACTTTTTTATTATTATCAGCATTGTCAACACTTGTTTTTAGTTGAGCATCTTGAGTTTCAAGAGATATAATTTGAGCATTTGCAACCGTATCAAGTGCATCAAGTTCTTGAATTGTTTTGTCAAATTGGTATGCATAATCACTTGCAGTAGTAGATTGTTTTAAGTTCTCTAAATATGAACCAGCATACTCTTGAACTCTGCCAAGCTGTAAGCCTACTTCTTTTTCATCACCAGAAGTAATTGCTGTTTTTAATGCTTTTACTGCCGTACTGTATTCAGTTTTTGCAACGTCTGAACGCTGAGAAGCATTCAAATAGCTTACACTCTCATCAATAGATAATCTTTTAGTGAAGTCATAAATACCATCAACTACGTTCGCAATATTGCTTATTAGATTAGTTTGTAGGTTTAGTGTACTTTTTTGACTATCAAGGACTGATCTATAATCGCCTAGAGCTGTTGCAATATCTCCACCATTTTTTGCACTAAGAATTACATTATTTACTGCATCATCAATTGTTAATTTTTTTCCAAATATTGCATCATATTCTCTTTTTGCATTAGTAGCGTCACTCTGCCACTTTAAGATTGCTGTTCTCATTCCAACTGCATCTGTTGCAAAATTTTCCGTGCTACTATTTGAAAGTCCATAAGCTACATTATTAATGCTTTTAAACCTTGATGTTGTACTTGGGTTTAATGAGATTATGTCTTGTGCTATTGTTTCACTAAGCTGTTTTAGATTGGCAGTAAAAGTTTGTAATGACTTATTAGCACTATTTAAAAATTTAGTGGTGCTGTCTAAAATACTCTTACTTTCATCAAGTTCAGGGTTGTTAATTAAATTATATTTTACTTCATTCGCAGCTTTTTTAATGCCCTCAGCACCAACTTCAAAAGCCCATGCAGAAGATTTCCCAATATCAACCCACTCTTTGCCATCAATGTAAAGCATATCAGGGTTAAGTAAAGAGTTAAAATTTTTACTTATAGTTTCTTTATATGCAAGCAACTTGTCTTGTTCAGCTTTTTGTTCAGCTTCTAATTGTTCAGCCAGTTGTGCTTTAAGTGAAGCTAATTTCCCAAGTTCATTACCGATAGCTATAATATTATTAATAATCTCAGGCGAAAAGGATTGACCGTTTATTGCTTTATCTGAAAGCTCAGTAAACGTCTCAAAATCTAAGTTATCGAGCGCAGTTTGTAGCCCATCAACTTTTGGAAGTAATGAACCATAAACTGCCACCTGATTTTCTACTTTTTTAGTTTGTGCATTTATGTCGTAAGCCAGAATATCGTCACCGTTAATCTGTGCTACTGTGCGCTTCCAATTGTCTTGTGCAGTGATAAAGCCATTTACAGTTTCAGTTAGTGCCTCTGTAACAGTTTTACCGAAACTTTTTGCGTAGTCAGCCCAAGCATTATAAACCTTGTCAAGCTCACTATCGCCAATAGTTGCGGGGATATTGCTTAGACTTGTAAATGCTTGGATGAAAGCTTTTGGAAGTGCAGTATCAAGTAATTCAGTACCGCTATACTTACCAGCTTGTACGATTACATCTTTACCATCTCTTAAACTATCAAGCAAATATTCATACGAATAGAATAAACCATCTATTATATTTTTTTGACTACTCGTAAGGGCAGTATCTTTTTGCCACCTTTTAGTTCCACTAAACCAGCCACCATCATTTTGCCAATCTTGATAACCAATAATTCCACTTGTATTATTTGCACTTGAAGCATTTTTTAATTCATATCCGCTTCCCATCTGTTCATCTCTACCGAATGCGCCACCAATTAATACTCCTGCCGCCAAAGCCGCCCAGCCAATAGGATTTGTTAACGCAGTAGCCGCAAGTATTCCGCCACCAATAGCTCCACCAATAGCACCACCAACATCAGCATAAGTGTTCTGGTCTAATAAAGCATCACCAATTGAACCTGCCGCGAAACCCGCAACACCACCAACAATTGCACCACCTAAAGCTTGTCCATATACTAATGCACTTCCACCTTGTTGCCCTGCTAATGCACTTAAGTCTGTAAATGGATGAAGAACACCAGCCGTAAAAGTTTCTATACCAGCCGCCGCACTTGCACTAACCAAACCAACACTTTGTAACCCGCTTGCTAAATATTCTGCACCTGAAAGAATTGGTGCTGTTGCCGATGCATAACTTGCTGAAATACCTTCTGTCGCAAGCTTATATATATTGTATGCACCACTTGCAAAGCTTACACCATCTGATAACCCAACGCCTTGTTCTGCCACACCAATTGCATCTACCCCAGCTTTTAATGTTGGAGTTTGAGAACTTAATACCCCTTGCCCAGCAAGTCGCATAACACCTTGAAGAACTTGCCCGCCACTATCAATAACAACGCCTTCATCTTCCCCAGAACCGATGTAATTGCCAGTTTTAGTATCTTTAGTAAAACCTTTTGCAATCAATGATTTAACATCTACTGTCTCTAATGGACTTCCTACATTTCCTCCAAATAAGCTTGTTGAGAACTGTTTAGCAATGGGGCTTAAAGCATCTTTTCCAATATCTTTAAATGCATTTTTCAGGAAATCTTTAAAATTATCAAACTTACCAGTGATTAAGTCAAAAAAGTTAGTTTCAAAACTTTTAGCCATTGATTTAGCTACGTTGCCCCAAATATCTATAACTTCTTTTGCGCCTTTTTTACTATTTTTAATCAGCTTATCAATGTATTCTATTTTGTGCAATTTAAGCATGTCTTCTATTTGGTCTTTTTCCAACCCTTGAAGCGTTTTTTGGTATATCTCCTTTTCTATTTTCCAAGCTTCTTCAAAATCGCCCATTTTTTCAAAGTATTCTTTTTGTAGCTCTAATTTTTTCTTTTGCAATTTTTCATCAGCTACTATTGCTTTGGCTTTTGAAATAAGTTTGCCTTCTTCAAACGCCATATAATCTTGCGCTATAACTTGAAGGTTTCTTGTGTAATTTTTGTTTATTTCTTGTATCGCTACTGAATTACCTTTGTATTTTGCTACCAGCTCATCATATGCATTTGAATATGCTGTGAAAACTGTTTCTACATCTTTCGCACTCAAATCTTTATTAAGAGAAAAGCTTGAGAAGGCATCTCTACTTTCACCACCAACAGCAAAAATTTCTCTTGTAGCTTTGCTTGTTTCAAGAGACTTTTCAATAATTTTATCAAGACTAATTATTTGTTCTCTATTTTTTTGAACTTTTTCATTTGCTTGTTTGATATACTCATTGTGATCAAAGTCATTTGATTTTTTAAGAGCTTTTAATATGTTTATACTGCGCTCTGTTTGCTTGATAAATTTAGAGTTATCTACAAAAGGCAAGGTATCAATCGCTTTATATAAAGCAAGCTGTATCTCTTTACCTAATAGTTTAATGTTGAGTATAAAAGAAGTGAATAGAGTTTCAATATTACTGTAAAGTGATTTGAACCCAATCGTAGCATTTTCAATAATCAAAAGCCCATTTTTAAAACCATCCCCCATTACTGAAAAAGCCATCGTCACACCAGTAACCATGTCTTGAAAAGTTGGAAGCCATGAAAATAAATTAAAAACATCAGAAGATGCGCTTTTCATTGAATCACGCATTGTTTGAAAACTATTTGCTAATGCACTAAAAGCTTCTGTGCCTTGATAATATACATTGTGGTAATTTTCAATCCACTTGTCCGTATTTGATTTTACAAACAGCGTTGTTTTTTCTATTTGGTCTTTAAAATCTTCAAATAATGGCTTAGTAGCCTCTATTTTTAATGTATCAAAAGCATCAGTCATTCTTGCAGTAAGTCTTGAGAATGTTCGTTGTTCTCCAAGTTGTTCAAACGGCTCCATTACTCTACGCAGTAAAGCATCTAACCCGCCAGCAATTTTTTTAGCTTCTCTCACTTGCTCATTTGCATTTCTTGCTGAACCAAAAATAAGTTTAGCAATACGGCTGTTTTGGTCTGCCGTACCTTCCATTAATGAACGAACTTCCTCGTTAAGCTGAACCATTGGCATACCAATTGAAGAAGCAATATTCGTCATTTGTTTTGCCATATAAATTGTATTATCAATGGTCTCTTGGGTTGATGCCCCCATAGCATCACCAGCAGATAATGCAGAACCGATAGCTTGCTGGAATGTTTCTGTTAATTGAGGGAAAGTCGCCGCTGTTTCAATTGATGCCTCTTTAATATCTCGTACTGTTTTTGCAGATAGAGCCATTGATGCAATAAATTTTTGAGTTGTGCTTATGCCTTGAGTATTGGCAGATATTAATGCACCAATACCAGCTGTAGAGTCTTCAATCTTTTTATTAAGCTCTATCCCTTGCCCAACAAAAATATCTATAGCTGACGATACTGCGTAGTACCCAACTACTAATGATTCAAGTTGTCTAATATGTCTTATGACTAAATTCCCAGTGCTTCTTCTTACAGCATTCTCTTTTTCTCTTGATTTAGTGGTTTTATCAATAGAATTTTTCTCTCTATCGTAACCTTTTCTAAGCTGGTTAGATAATTTTATCTCTTGCTTAACTGCCGCATTCTTTTCGTGGATAACTCTTTTTTGTTTAATAATCTCTCTGGTTAAAAGATTTTCAATCTCAAGTTCTTTCTTTTTAATATTAGAGTCAATTGATGTACGCTCTTTGCCTTTTGCATTTGCGTATAATGACTTTAATTGTAGAAGTTCAGATTGTAACTCTTTAACACCTTTTATATCAGACTCTACAGCACCTTTAACAATGCCTTTTTTATTTGCTCTTAACAGCTCAAGATTATCTTTTAAATCTAAAGTCTCTTTTGAAAGAGCCTTTAGATTTTCAAGTGATTTTTTAAGCTCTGGGGTTAAAGCATCTTTTGCTTCAAGTTCAACTATTACTTTGCTCGTTCCCATTGTCACTATCCTTTCTTAAGTTGTATTGCTCTATCTCTTGAATTAAATTCATGTTGTAAGGAGTTAGCTCAAAACCAAATATCTCTGCTACCTTATCAACAGCAACGTAATCCAATCCCGTTGCACCATTAAATGAAGTCCTCCATTGAGAACTTATTTTCCCAAAAAACTCGATTACATCAAGTACACATTTATGTATTTTTGGCGGTCTTACTTCTTCTGGTAAATCTTCTCCAATATCCAAAGCTATTTTTAAATAACTCTGGATACTTTCATCATTTGCCCACTCTAAGTACCGCCTTAACTCTTTACGGCTACGTCTTCACTTGGGTTGTAAGTCGCCTGAATAACTCTGAGTAAAAATGCTAAAAGAACTGCATACTCTAATTTTTCATAGGTCTCTGCTTTTACTTCACGTAGTTCTAATAATGCTACAAGAGCTTTCTCTTCTGCATCACCATTACTTAACTCACGTAAATTTATCTTTTTTGTTTTCAAAGTTTTTGTCTCTTTGAAAGTTAAAGAGCTGGCTACAGATTCTAATTCTTCTGGTAATTTTTTTAAGTTTTCCATCTACTAATCCTTAGTTATAGTTTGCAACTGAATTTGTTAATTCAGCTTTTAATTTTTCTGTACCAAGTGTTTTATATCCCGTCCATGAAAGGTTAAGAGGATATTTTTCACCAACTTTTTTTGGTTCTGTTTTGAACTCAAATTTTGCTTCTGCTACTGTGAAATCTAAAACATTTAAACCATCAGCCATTGAGATAATGAATGCCACTGGTGTTTCATTTTTAGATTTTGTATAAATGCCTTCATTAAATAAACTCGACATAGAACCATCTAGCATCACTTTTGTATCATCAACTTGCCCAGCATTTGCACCTCCACCAAGTGTTTGTGTTGCTTCTGTACCTCTATCAAGAGAGAATGAAAAATCTTTTGCTAATGAGTAAGCTGTACCATCAATCTTTACTGTACAGTGAGCATTTTTGATACGCGCTTGTGGAAAGATTACTTTGTTTGTTTCATCAATTTCTGTGATACTATCAACGATTGAATCTCTATGACTCATCCCCTTTGTATCAATTGTGAAGTTATAATCACCATCAGGAGAAACATTAATGTCTAATTTTCCACCCTTAATACCGTTAAATCTATCTATTAAGTCTGTGCCACCTTCACATGCATTAGCAAGTGTGCTTTGGGCAAATAAATTTGGAAGACATTTTGTAGTATTAAAAGTGTGTTTGTACATTTTCGCTGTAACAACATAATCCACAGTTCCATCATTCACAACATCACCAACATTTGCCGCAGAAATATCAGGCTCAGTTGCTCCAGATGTACCAGCCGTTGTTACCTTCATTGAAAGTGTCGCACTTGTTGTATTCTGAACAATTGCATCTAATGCGTATGGAGTTGTTGCTGCCCAAGCTGTACCAGCATCAGTAGTTGTAGGAACACCCATAATCATTTTGAGCGCAATACCCATTTGTTCGTAATACATTGGTGCAGTCAAAGAACCGCCAACATCATTAAATGTACCCACTGGCTCGCCACCACTATCAATATCCCCACCGATTACATCATCAGTTTTTGTATTTCTTTTGACTACAATTCCGAAATCTGTAGCAGTAAAATAATATGGGATTAACCCTGCCCCCGATGGGTCTGCCCCAGCCGTTGTTTCAAAGCCAACTACAACTTTTTTTGCTTTTGGATTTGCCATTTTCGCTTCCTTTAATTAAAAGTTATTTTGTTGCACCCGATAATGTTGGGTACTTCAAAATTTATTTCTATTGCCCCACTGTAGTGAGGAAACGCATTTATTGGATTGTGGAAAAAAGATATGTCGAACATCTCTAAATTAGAGTACGCATCAATATTCTTTTTCAAACAATCTATGATTAAGTCACCAAGCTCTTCTAAAACATCAGTACCCGTATGCTCAATTCTGTTACCAACCACTAAAGGTTCTGTGTCACCAGTAATTACGAGATGGCATAAAATTTGATGTGTAAAATTGCTATTTGACTCACCAATTGTTTTGTCTATTGGGTCAATTAAAAAGACTGGATAATCTTCTGCTTCTGGTGGTTTTGCCTCATTTATCCCAGACATAACCAGCAATGACCTATTAAAATTTGCAACACAAAAATGATCTATTGGTGCATCAGCTAAGATTTTGTCCATGATGAAGTTTTTAATCTCTTTGTTGCTTATCACGCCGTTCTCCTTGATGAGCTATTTGCAGTCAGTCGTTGAACTGCCTCTAAAAAGCCATTTTGAATACGCTTAGATGTTTGACCTGATTTCGCCGCAAAAGTTGGTCTTACAATCGCATGAGGTTGTCTTTTTACATACCCACGAGATGCAATCCCTCTGAAACCACTGCGAAAAAATAGAGCTTTCTGTTTTGTAGATAAAGTCTCTTTCCCACCAAGTTCCATTCTTTGCCCAATGGCTTTTGTCTTAGTTCCCTTTACTAATCCCATTTTCCCAGCTTCTTTTCCATCTCTAAATTTGATTGGAGAAAAGCTTTTAGTATCCATAAACCCAACAATCACTTTTGTTGAGTTTGGGTACTGTTTGAAATAGATAAAGTTCTCTAATCCATGAAGCTTTGAGCCAGTAGATTTGTTTTCTCTTGAGAAAAGTTTTTTACTTCTTTTGTTGTAAGTAATTTTTCCATCATTAGTTAATCCCCATTTGTGGCTACCCATTGATTTTGCTTTTCTCTTCATTGCTTTTTGCAAGTCAGAACCAGCTTTACTTAATGCTTCATTTGCAAAATTAGGAGCAAATTGTTTTAACTGTAATAACAGTGGAGTTGCCCCATCTATTACCATCGTACTCATCGTCTGTACCCACTTCTTGAAGGGGTTGGGATTTTTGAGTTAATGACTTTTAAAACAGTCCAAGCACCATGAATTTCATGGTTTTCAACACTCCACGTAACACCATCTAGTTCAATAGTTTCATCTTGTTTAGGCGTAAAAGCGAGTATCATAAAAAATAGTGACTCGTTTTGCTTAACATCAATACCTTTTAGAAAAGACCCCATTAGCACGGGATTAGTAATACACTTAGAATTAACTTGAGTAGTATCTTCTTTTGTGTACACGCAAGAGCTACCAATATCATTGATAACCTCTTGTGCGCTAAGTGTTAATGAATCTTGAAAAGACATTTACTTAGCGACCTAACTCGAAAGATACAGTTGATGCGGTTGCGCCAACTACTGTTCCACCAGAATTGTTTTTAGTTACAACATAAGCTACTGTTCCATCATTTACAACGTCACCAACATTTGCCGCTGCTAAATCAGGTTCAGTTGTCGCATCACTTGTTCCAGCCGTTGTTACAGCTAAAGAAAGCGTTGCACTTGTAGTTACAGTTACAATCTCATTTGCTGCATAAGCAGTAGAAGCTGCCCAAGCTTTACGCTCTGCTACAACTCCCTCAAGTGTTACATATGCTTTATCACCTACAGTAAAAGTTCCAGTTGCAGTAGCTTCTTGGAACTTTCCGCTTAGTGTTAAAGCCACTACATCACCAGCCAAACCCCCAGTTTCGCAAACTCCTACCATACTACCTACAGTAACGAGTTGACCTACTGCCGCATCAGCGGCTAAGGTAATATCAGTTCTATAAAGTGGTTGTCCACCATCAGCTATTAAAGTTGCCATTACTATAATCCTTTCTGTTTGTATAGACCTCTAAAGTCTTCAACTGTTAATCCGAAATCAAATGCGATTTCATACTCTAAGCCATGAATTTGACTATTGCGTACAAGCTCTACAATTGGACGGTCACCAGTACTTTCTAAATAACCAGTTTTAATAGTTAATTTATCTGCTGCAACGAACCAGTTTGTTTGACCGTTAAGCTCATGCTCTGCAATAACATTGAATTTTCCAGCGGCAGGGTTGAAACTCGTTGAGTTTTTATCTGGGTCAGACGTTGGGTTAATAACTGCCCCTACAGCCCATGATTTTACAAATGGAACAATCAAAAATTTTGGAACTATTGCAAGTTGAGAGCCGTCAAAATCTTTTTGTGCTGCAATTCCCATGAATGACTCTTCAAGAGATGCTAAAGTTACCGCTTTAGCTGTAGTTTGCTGATTTTTATGATTAGTTGTTTCAAACACAGCTTTTCCATCAGCCATCGTGTAGCCAGAAAAATCATTACGTGCAAGTAACAAGTCATATACTTGTTTATTTTTAAAACGTTCTATTCCTTCAATCATGTCTTGCAAATCATCAGTGAATGCTTTTAAATCATCATTGATAATTGTCTCTGCGCTAATAGAGAATTTTTTAGCGTAACGGAAAATACGCCATGTTTGACCTTCTTCAGTTTTTGAACCATATTCAAGAGAGCCACCTTCTGAAAGCTTTTTAAACCCAGTACCAAATGAACCTTTTCGAACTTCAGTTTGAATTTTAAAATCTTTCATTGAAACACTTTTAGTCCATGCGCGGTAAGTAACAGGGGCTTTATCGTAAGCTTGCTTAATTACTTTATTTTGAACATTTGACAAAATTAATGGGAACATTCCAGTATTCATACTAGCTGCTACATCATGATTTGAAACATTGTTTAAGTTCATATCATTGGCATCTGCTAAGATTTGGAGCATACTTTTACCACTAACTTTAGACGCATCTTGGTGCAATGTTTCACCAGCGAATAAACTATCTCCAAGCCCAGCTTTAATGATGATTGCATCTGCAAAAGCATCTATACTTAACTTATTTGTTTCATTTGAACCTACTGTAGGTACAACTTGTTTTGCGGTTTGTTTTTCAAGTATCGCTTTTGAAACTGTCAACTCAGTTTCTTTTTTGTCGCTAATGAAAGCAGCTACTTCATCTGGGGCGAACACGTTGGGAAAACTAGATAAAACTGCATTAATACCTGCAATTCTGTCAGTATCCTTTTTCTCATCTTGCAACTGTTTAATAGTTGCTTTTGCTTGTTGAAGGTCTGCATCTACAGTTGTTGATGCAACTACTTCATTCTCTTCTTTTGCCATTACCGTTTCTCCTTGTAAATTTGAATTTAAGTCTTGTACGACATCTTCTAAAGACTTGATTTCGTCAGCCAAACCAACATCAATTGCGGCTTGACCTACGAAAACACTTCCTTCACCAAAGCGACTTACCACAACCTCAGTGCTGATGCCAAGATGGAGCGCGACCGACTCTATGAATACTTTTGCATAGCTATCTATTCTGCTTTGGTATTCTTTTTTCCCCTCATCTGATTCTGGGTCAGGAGCTTTATTTTTTGATTGAGATGAGACGAAGAAAACTCTGTCTTCCTCTTTTTTTCTAATAGCCATGATTGCGCCGATATTCCCAATGGTGCTTGTATCTTCTATGTAGACTTTAGAGGCGGCACTTGAAACCCAATAAGCCGCACTTGCAGAAGTTCCTTTTACGTGAGCTACAATCTTTTCTCTATTTTCATAAACTAATTTTGCTAATTCAGAAGTCCCACTAACCATTCCACCGCCACTATCAACACTTAGAACGATATTGTCTATGTCTTGGTCGGCTAACACTTTTTCTAAGTCTGCTTTGACTCTCTCTGTAGAAACTGCACCACATACATCAGTGAATACATCCCCATAACGAACCATGCTTCCTGATAGATTTACGATTGCAGTTCTGCCTTGGATAGATGTTCTTGCAGTTGTGCTTTCGTTTAAAACATTTCTTGCTTCTACTAAAGAAGTAAGCTCTTGCGTATTACGCATTGCTACATCAATAATATTTTGCATATTGTCTTGTGTGGTTAGCCACACATTGTTGAAAATAGCCTCAGTTAAATTCATGTTCCAGTCTCCATTAGTGATAAAATTGCTTCTGTCTGTTCACTTGCTTCTGGATAATTAAGTCCAGCATCAGTAAATTTCTTTTTCTCTTTTTGTCTCTCTTCAATTAGCTGGTCTATGTCTCGACCTTTTTTCCCTGCTTCTCTTGTGAGAGTTGTAAGACCAAGAGCTAATTCCTCTTTAATTGAGATAATGTCTTTCACTGGGTCTACCCATTCTCTCGCTGGTGGTATCCATGATTTTTTTAGGTATTCTTCTTTATTGTTTAAGTAGTGAGATGGTTTGATAGACTTCATATTTCCACTCATAACCATTGCAGTGAGCCATTTTTCAAAGTCAGGATTTTTAAAGTATGAAACGTGAAGAAGTTGCTCGTAATCAAATGTTTTGTGGTCTTGAATTAAGCTCGCTCTTGAAGATGCAAAATTAACCATGCTGTAGTCTCTAAATGCTAATTCGTAAGAGATTTTTCTTCCAGCCGCTATTTGTCTCATTACAGATACAAAAAAGTCTTTATAATCATCACCAGTAACAGATGGGTTTAATTGTTTTAACTCTTCATCTTTATTCATGTAATGGACACTTAAGCCATTTATCTCAAGTAGTCTTTCATTTTGAACAGTGTTTGCATCTTTTCTATGCTTTCCAGCAAGACCAGCAGGATTATTTGAAGTTACATAATAAGGAAGCGATGCTCTTGCTTCTGAACCAGCCAAAAGAGCATTTTGCCATCTATGGATATGACGAATATTTGCAACAATATGTCGATATTCACTAATGCCTCTGTATTGAGTGAACCTATTACTCATTTTTTGATACAAAATTGCATCTTCTACAGATAAGTTGTACTGTTTATTATTTGATGAGTTGTATAAGTGGTATTTAGATGGTCTACCGTATTGGTTCACTTCTACACCACTATAAATATTGTCGCCGTATTTGCTTGTATCAAAATTTGTTGTTTCAATAAACTGCAATTTAAGAGGATTGATTTTATCGTCAGTCTGGACATAGTTTACAAGCACATCCCCATCGGTCATTCTTGCATTCATCAAAATACGTTCTGCATCAACGCCCGTGTTCATGCCTCTAATGTCGTAAAGGTCTTTGTTGTCCATTCTGCGTTTATATTTATCTTCTATCTCTTGAGCAGACTCTTTTGTTGGGGCAAGTGAGCGTATCATCATGCCAAGACCAAGAGAGTTGTTAATGATGCTGTTATCAATATTGTCTATCGCACCAATATTTTGACTCATCCATCTTGCAGTAGATGTTATTTCTGCTCTATCTGCCGAAACAGTATCTTCAAAAGGTGAAAGACCTTGTCTCATCTCAGCACTCTTACGAGTTTGCTTTGCACTTTCAAAGTATGATGCGTTTACTTCATTCATATCTTTAAACAGTTGCATAGCTTCTCACTTTCACCCAAATAAGGAATAAAATAAAAACAAATTCAACTGAACTAATGCCCATACGGTATGCAACATCCCACTCTCTAAAATCACATGAAAGATTTACGAATGCCACAAGTGAATAGATGATTAAAGTAAAGATTACGATTGGGATAATGTAATAATTATCAAGCAAACGATAAAAAGTTTGTAGTGGTTGCTTCACCAGTATCTTCCTCTTCAATATAATTTCCACCAAAAACCGCTCTTAGGTCTTTTAATCTTTTTAATTCATTAACTAAAGGCGTGTAGTTTTTCTCATATTCAACCAAACCAGTTTTACTTTTCCCAATGGCATTCATTTGAGTCATTTGAGCAGTAATTAAAGAAATACGCTGGTTTAATGTTTGAGCCATAAGTGCCTACTTGGTTATTTTAAAGGCAGAATATCTGTAAGTTTTGCCAAAAAATAGGGGGAAATTTGGCAAATTTGTTTAAAGTTCATATAATGGTTGCAAGAGAGTATTTTTTAGCAAAGAGCAAATAGGTGAAAAAAACTTGTGTAATCGTGAGAGTGCGGGGCTACGCCGACCCCTATAAGTCTACATACTCAGGGAGTACCTTTTGCCCCCCTAAACCCTTATTGTGCGCCTCAAAATGGGTATTAATACTTTTTTATATCTCTTAAGCTTCAAATGTGCGCTATTTCCTGAAACTTAAATTTGATGATGAAATTTCTATACAAATTTATTAAATATGTACAACTCTTTTGGTTTTGTATATGATTTATATAATTATTTGAATGCTGAAAATGAACATCGTCCAGATAGCAGTATATACGAGGAAATTGACGGTACTTTAAAACAATATTATAGATTAGAAGACCAACTAGAAGAATACCAATCAGAGGCTACTTATAGAAGTACAATTCTTAAAACAATGAATTCTCTAATAGAAGACAAAAAACATCTAGGCTTAATTAGTTAATTGTAAACAGACTCACACATTTAGACCCCTTTTTTTTACTGGCTTATTTACCCTCATTATGGTATTGAATGATTTATTTATATGATGGGTTATATCTGTATAGTGCTGAATGCTCTTACTATCGTTGATGTGAGGTTATTTTATTTGTGGGGTTGAATTACATAAAGGAATAAAAAAAGCTCTTAACTATAATCTATCTAAAGACTATAATTAAAAGCTTGATATATCAGGCATAAATTAAAATAGATTAATCCATACCCATACAAATATAATTAGCATTATTAATTCATTGTGCATTATAGACCCCTTAATTCCCTTCTTCTAAATCATAAATAATATCTTCGTAATCATATGGGTTATCTAATACAACATACAAGGAATCATCTTGTTTTAATTTTTGTTCATAATCTTCCAGCGTCTTTTGTATTATTGATATTTCTTGCACTATTGTTTTAAGTGCTACTATTACACCCTCTTCTATTCCTATCACTGTCAATTGTGTTTTCATGATTACACCCCCTGCATAACAAAGCCATGCGCATATCTTGAGTAATAAGCGTCTTTACTTTGTTTCATAAAAATAGAAAAGCTTTTAAATGCTTCTTTTGTTAATGTGTCCGCAAGTTTAAAAACTTTTAAAATTTCACCTGATCTAGTATGTTTAAAATCTTCCACGATTCCATTTTCAAAAATTGTCTCATTGCCTTTGCTGTCCCCAACTCCTTGCACTTTTTTAAGCTCTTCTTTATACATTGATTTATATCTTAAGTGATTATATAATCTATCTTGTTCGTCCATGTCATCAGTAACCATATGCGCGCTGTTATCATAATCGCTTACACTTATTTCTGCTTCTATCCCTAAATCTTCCATCCCTCTTTTTATAGCCTCTTTACTATACAAACGCTTGGTAAAAGCGTATTTGACATCACCATATGAACTATCATGATTTTTGTCATATTCATACATATCAATCATCCCATCAAAAGAGCCATATTTATACTTAGATATAATAGTATCTATTACATCATCTACAACACCATCAATCCAAGCCACATTGACACTAGACCCACCAGTATAGCTTTCTGTAGTTACTTTGAATTTACAATTAGGGTACTTAGCCTTTAACTCTTTTCTAATATTTGCACCAGCTAGAGCATGGCTACTTTTTTTACTATCTTTCATTTTTTCAAGTTTAAAAGTTTTCATTTTAAACACCTTTCTTTATTTCGAATAATTCTTTATAAAAGTTATAATTATGTGTTGTAAGTATTTTCGCTCGAAAATCATAATTAACTGGTGATGATGGCTCGTCATCTTCTGAAACACTATAAACAGTATTGTCCACTATTGTCATTTTATTTTTATCTCCATCTAATAAAAAAATAGGGTTATCAAATTCTCCCATATATTTAAACTCCATAAATCGCCCACAATTTAATTCCAACTGTAACCCATCGTATAATTTAATACTTTTCATGATATAATCCTTATGTCTTAAATGCGAGAGCATGGAGAGGCTTAAAGCCCCTCTTTTAAAATGTTTAGTATCTGAATGATTATTGCTAGTAATCTGATACATAAAACAAATGTTTTAAATGCTCTCACGGTTTTTAAACTCCTTTCTTAGAAGTTCCCACCAGCCCAAAATAACCCGTAACAAATAGTTAAAATCTTGTTACTCCAAAACTATACAAAAATGTTTAATTTAAATTCTTAATCAAAAAATATTCATTACAAAGCCCTTAATTTAGGGATTAAAAAGACTTTTTATAATTTAAGTTTCAGAAGTTATACTTATATATAGAATTATAGAATATTATATAAGTGTTAGTAGACTCAAAAACATTTTATAAGTGTTAGTAGGGACAAAAACATTTTATATTGGTTAATATGACTTGGTAGTTGACTGGTGTGAGGTGGTGCGAGCCGAGCAAGTGGTCTAACTTGCTTGACGAGTAGTTGCTACGAGTTGTTTACTATTTCATAATCCATATGCCACTATACGAGCTAATAGTTCCATCTGTAACCCATTGCCCATTTTTAAATGTGTAAGCTATCTTTGCTCCTTTTGATTTTAAACCATCAAAGCTACAACCAGTAGTTGAAGTCCCCACAAGATTCCATCCAGAAGATACAACTTTTGCCATCACTAATGAATTGCAATCAGTCGTACTTGGTGGAGCTGGTAACGATGTAGTTGCACCATATGACTTTAAGTATAATGAGTATTGTCCAGTGTATGTTTCTGTAGATGAATAGGCTACAAAAAAGTATTTTCCAGCACTTAAGTTTTTACTAAAACTTTCATATTTATCGCCAAATGCTTTGCCAGATAATTCATAAGCTAAATCATCTTTTACCAAATCATGATAAATATCCCAGCTTGCCCAAGTCGCTTCTTTCCCAGCTATTGAATTTGCTGTAGCAATAGCAATCATTGCATCTGTAACTGTTTTTTGCTTAAATATTTTAAAATTGACCCAGCCATTATCTACAGTCTGTTTAATGTCTACAACAATCCCATCAGCTTCTTTTAGCTCAAACAAGAAAATATCAAAATCTCGACCAGTTTCAATTTTGCCTAAAAACTCAGTACCAACATCTACACCCACTGGTCTTTCAAAGTCATTAGACCAATCATCAGTAATCAATGCTCTTACGTTTGGCTCGTTAGCCATTAAGAAATTACCAATAGCCAATAAAAATACTAATAATATACTCTTCATTCAATATCCCTTTAACAAATAATAATTAATTGTAGTTTTAAGTATATTAAAACTATATTATATTTTTAACACTATTATAACTCTTTTATTATTTAGAAATCATCCATTGTGTTTGAGCGAGAATTATATTTTACACCCTGCACTTCTGGGGAATTTACTTCTGGTGGTGTGTATTTCCTAAATCTAACTTCATTCTTTTCAATTAAGTATAAAACGATATACAGACAATCCCAGTAGTGGTTGAATGGGTGGCTCTTTTTTGGAGTCCATGCGTGACTGATTTGCTTTTTAGCATTAACAACCTCTTTCTTTATCTCACTGGTTAATGCCTCAGCTATACTGTCTTCTGCTTCTTCATGGAGCGTTAAAAGTCTCTTCCCAGTATATTCATCACTTAATGACTCATCAATATACCTTTGCGCTCTATCCTTGAACATCTCAGTATTGATTACATGAAGTTTTAAACTATCCTCGTACTTTTTACCATTCTCATCTGTCTCAAGAGATGTGATTTGGCTTATTGTACTCATTGACCTACTTGCGCCCTTTATTGGGATTACATTGAGAGCTTCACCATATCTTTCATCAAATATTCTTTGGATACTTGGGTCGTCTTCCATTTCATAATGAAGATTGCTCATTTTCCTACAAAACTCATATACGAAATCTTTGTTATAACCACTATCATCTGCCCATGTTTCAATCAAATGGAGTTCGCCGTCTGCATCATAATAGTTCTGCAAAACTTTACGCTCTTTATCTGCCTCAGTTTCAAGCCTTCCATAATCAACGATATGCACTGAAAGATATTCATTAACTGCAACAACTACAAAATAGAAATGGTCTTTTTGAACATCTATCGCACCAAACATAGCCACGGTATCTTTTGGAACAATACCTTTTGGAATATTATTCTTAAGAGTCAAAATCTCATCAGCTTTTGTAGTTTTTTCTTCTCTTTCGTAAATTTTAGAAAACCAGCCATTATAAACAGCTTCTTCCAGTTCTTCATCTCCCTCAGCATCTAACCACTCTAAAGCCAAATCTTCAATTGATACAAGATGAGATACAAATGAAGATGCTCTAAGCCCTACTGTTTTGGCTTTTTTTGGGTTTCCGCTTACCAGTTTCCACCCACCATTTTCTACAGCCTCTTTTTTTAAATTATTATCCCATTCTGCTTTACAGTGAGGGCATACATATACTGCTTCTCTCGCATTTAAATATTTATCTTCTGTTTTAGGATGTTTAAAATTTTCAACAAAATCATCGACATGTTCTTTTTCACAAGCTGGACATTTTGAATAGTATTCGTACTTCAATTGAGACTCTTCATAACTTTTTACAATAGGGTCATTTTTGTAAATTGAAGTTGAAGTTTTTATAATCTTTTTACCATAAGCCGAGAATGTTTTAGCTCTCTCTATAATCTGTTTTACATGGAGATGTTCAAACTCAGCAATTTCATCAAGATAGATAACTTTTGATGGCATAGATTTTCTATTCACTTTGCTATTTGCCCCAAGTATCCGCCCAACACCACCAACAAATCTTATATTTTTTGTATTCTCTTTAGCTTTATTTTGCTCTTTTACCTCTAATAGAGATTGTGCGTTTTTGGTTCGTTTAATTGCTGGTAAAATTCTATCTGTAGCTGTATAAGAGATTGCATTATCATTTGGCAAGAAAAACATAAAATTTGAAGGCTCTATGTCTATCATATAATTCATATGAACCATAGCAACTGTAGTTTTTCCAGATTGAGATGCAAACCAAAATGTATATTCTGTTAAGCTGTTGTCGCTTAATAAGTTTAATGGTTTTCTTAGATGCGGGGCATATTTGAAATTAAACTTTCCACCACCAACTGCGCTATCACTCTCAAGAACATAATTCTCTTCTGCCCAAATATCTACTGGTATACTTTTTTTATATTCCAGTATAGCTAATGCTCTTCTACCTATTTTCATTCAAGCTCATTAAGTTCAATTAGAGATTTTTTCAACTCCTTTATCGCTTCTTCAAAAAGACTATCTGTTGTCTTTTTTATTTCAGTTCGACTTTTGTTTTCAAGGTCTATTGGTAAAGTTCTATTTAATTGTTTGAGCATTGATAAAAGCATCGCAAATACTTCTGCCATATTTGTATCCATCTCATCAATCGGTACATATTCTCTTTTAGTTTTTGCATTATCAAGTTGAAGTTTTTCTAATTTTTCTTCTTGTATTTGCTCTTCAATACTCGCCAACTTATTTTCTTCATCTGCTACATCTTTATCCAAAGAGTGTACTTTTGCAACATTATCCACATACCAATAAAAAGCTTCTGATAAATTATATTTTTTATTTCTACCAGATATAAGAGTTGGCATACCATCATTTACATAATCTCTTACTCTTTGCCCAGTGACACCAAGAAGAGCCGCTAATTCTTTTGTTCCACCAATCAGCTTACCGCTTTCAACTTCCGCTGACAATGTATCTCACTTTTCTTGCTGTAGTAGGGAGTATATCTATGCGCTGCGCGATAATTTCATATGCCGACCCATTAGTTAATGTTTTTCTATCTATTTTTGGCGATAACTCTTCCCAATGTTTCAACACTTCTCTTCTCCTAATTACTTCTTTAAAATTACCTACATAAACTTCTGTGCCTGAAACCCTGTTACTTAGTTCTTTCAAGACTTCATCTCTGCCTTCAAATGTTGAAAGTTTTTCTGCTAAAAATTCCAGTAATGAAAAGTTATTATCACCCATTTCAAATATCCTTCTGGTTTATTACTGCTATCTTTGTTCTTATGCAGGATATGCAACGGTATGTGTATTTTTTATCGCTCATGCTACTTCCCCAAATCTTTAACCTCTATCAAACACTTATGTTCACTGATCCCACCAAATTTAAAATGAACTTCTTTTACATAGTTGATTGAATCATCTTTTATAATCCCATGATTGACTAAGGTATCTAGGAAAAATTTGTCAATAATGCTTCCGAAGTTTGTTAAGTCTCTGCGAATTCTGTCTTTAAAAAATATTGTGTAAGTAACAGATATTTTATTTGAAACCATCTTCTTACGTCCATTGATTGCTGAATGCCAAATATAACTTTCATATTCTTTCTTAGCCTTATTTGAGACAAAATGATGCAAGTTACGATATTTATTCATTGAGAGTAATTTCGTTTTCCCTTTTTCTTCATATGTTGGCAATGGTAAAACTATTGTCATACTAATGTCTCCAAATATTCTTGATAAATTTTGTCTGCAAAATCATTTTGAATTTTCATGCTGAATTTTTCTCGCCATTTTCTAGGATTTCCATGTGGGCTAAGTTCACCAAGACGATGATGTTCTACTCCACAAAGAGGGATTAATCGCTTATGGTTCTTTTTGTCTACGCTGTTAAGTTTTACGTGATGCCACTCAATGCCGTTTTGTTTTCCACATGCGAAACATTTGTATGGTTGGTCTTGTAGCCACTGGAGATATTCCATGTCGTCTATGTAGTCTTTAACATCTACTTTTGAACTGTTGTGAAACTTTTCCCATTCTTTGAAGTTTGCATTGCTCATGCTGGCATCTTTGAATTACTAACTGCACTTCCAAGCATTGTTGTAACCTTGTTTGCCTGTGGATTTAATGCTGGTACTGTTTGAGGCTTAGGTAATTGATAACCAGCTATAACTTGTGAAATTTCCTTAACGACTCCATTTTCCCTCTCTGCTATTCCAATTAAGTGTGTTGGGTGGCTCTCACGTTTTGCATAAACTTTGTAAAGTTTTGGTATTTCTTTTTTAGCCCACTTCCATTCATCTAAATCCATTTTGCATACATATGCCCAACCGCCTAAACTATCAACCACACTATTTATTACTGGGTCTTGAAAAGTCACACTTCTATATGCACCAGCTCTACTAATTGCTCTCTCAATATCTTCAATTGCTAATATTGCTATTGCATCTGTATCAGGCATTGAATATTCAAGTATCTCTGCTGGTTTTGGTAATGATGCATATTTTCTACTGCTTAGTATATTTTCTATTGAGCGATTAAACTCTTGTTCATCCATGTGTTTAAGAACTAACCAATATCCCTCAAGTAAAGGTTTAGTTGGTTGACGTTCGTACATTTCGCAAAGCATAACCATTGCTTCAGATAACTTTTTTTTAGTAAGCATTTTAAGCCTCCTCCTTCATAAAGTCCATAACTGCACTCATACCAGCTTCTACTTTTGGGCTAAAACCCATTGATGAAGTCTTTTTGTGTTTTGGTTTTTCAACTAAGCCTTGCCAATTGTTTATAATCGCTTCATCCACCATTGCTTCAACATCATAATTTTGAGAGTCATATTTTCTAAGCTGATTACCAAAGCGTTTAAGTGCTTCATCACTCATTGGTTTTTTCATTTTGATACGATTTTTTACAAAGTCAATTAGCGTATCTTCACTTATTGGAATTACCCCCACTATTTGACGGTTAAAAGAATATTGACGGTTATATATATAGTATGGCATGTCCACATTTTTAACTTCACCGTGTCCACATTTTTCATTTTTCACCGTGTCCACATTTTTTTCAATAGGCTCTGTAGCGATTTGGGGCGTGTCCACATTTTGAGTTTCACCTTGTCCACATTCTATTTTTTTAGAGTTTCTTGTTCTTCTTTTCTTCTTAATTTCTATATGATTTTCAAATGAAATAGACAGGTCTAATTTGTAAATAGTTGATGAAAAATTGCCATTCTTTTTAGTTCTTAGTTCACGAGTTATAAGCCCTATTTCTTCAAAATCATCAAGTATCATATTTAATGTACTTCTACTTATTTTTGCTCGTTTTATAATTGTTTCTTGCTTTGGAAAACACTCACCATCATCATTAGCCCAATCACATAACGCAATCAAAACTAAGAGGTCATTTGATTTAAGTGGAGTGTCCCAAGCTTTATCTATTAATTTTACACTCATGACGCCACCCTCTTCTCTAAATAAGAAGCTGGCAAATAATAAACCTTATATCTAGCGCCACTTTTAGCTGATTGGTCGAAATAATCTTCTATCGGATAACCCTCAGCTTTGAGGTCAGAGATTCTGCTCCTGAGTGAAGTTCCATATCTCTCTAAGTTCGAGAGCATATCTACATGGTCGCCTTTAAGTAGGTCGTCCAGTATTCGTTGTTTTTGACTCATGATAGACTATCCGCCATTTTGTGGATAATCTGATAAAGTCTTTCCATTTCAGGGTTTCTATATAAATGGATGCCGTAAGTGAATGGCTTTCTCATGTTGTGTTTATTTGCTTCTACATAGGCTTTTGCACTTTTATCTGTTAAGAAAAAATTACCTAAAGTATGACTTGTAAAATCATCTTCTACTGTATATCCATATACGTTAATAGGTTCACTTATGAGTTCATTTATGTCATATTCATAGTTGCGAAGGTTGTCTAAATCATCAATATCATGACTCTTTATAAAATCTATAACTGGATGACTTTCTGCATCTTCTAAATAATAATCTTCTAGTGACTCTATAAAATCTTCAAAGCTATAATATTCACTTTCATTCCAATGAACAGCCTTATTATCGCAGTTATCAAAGTCTGCAATTTGTGTTGTTTTACCGCCAATAATTAAACCGTATGGCTGTGCCGTACCTCTATTGTCTTGTGTCTTCATCTCGTGTGATAAATTTTTAATAAAGTCTATATCTTCTTGTGTAAGTTTCATAAAGCATCTCCCAATACTATTCCTCATCAAAGCAAGCCACCCAAGCGTATTAGGAGTTAAGAGCGAATGGCTTTGATGAAGGCTCTTTATTGGCATTTGGTACAATACGTGTGTTGTATTTCAAATGCGACAATTCTTGTGGGTGGTAGAGAGACTAACTTGGCGGTCTGACTCTCTATCCACATCTACTAGCCCAACAATGAGTTGAGCCAATAGAACGGATTACTTAACAATTAATCCATTCATTCATTTTCATCAATCTCTTTCATATTATTTTTCAACATCAGTTCTATTTTTCGTTCCATACCTCTCATCATTTCTAAAATTTTGTTAATATCGCTAGTTTCTTTTTTATCAATTTTTCCATCTTCTGATGCCTCTTTCGTTAAATTTGAAAGATTCCCAGTCAAAGAACTTATTTCAAGAACACCCATTAGTAACCCATTGACAATATCTCCACCATCAGGCATTGCTTCAATTGGGTCAAATACAGTAAGCCCACGTTCGGCACACATTGCTTTCAAGATTGAATCATCATCAGTTATTTCACATAGTTCTAAAACTTCTTCAACTGTAAGTAATGCATCCAGAGCTGACGGTTTTAATTTATTATCAAGTGTCCCTTTCACGATTCCTAAATCCATTGCAATATCTTCACGGTCTAAACCATTGGCAAGGCAATAATCTTTAATTGTCTTCTTTGCGGACTTTGTAACATTTGTGTTTTTACCTAAGTGACCTTGATTCATTTTATTTCCCTTTGTACTTATGTTTTAGATTTAGAACTGTTACTATTCACTATATAAGATTTGATGTCACGCCAAGCGTTCAAAGGTATTCTTTGTAAGTCTTTTAAAGCAAAAGCTTTTGCCATAGTCGGCACTTGTTTACCTTGAAGTATTTTTTTAATACTGTCGTCTGAGTAACCAAATCTTTTTAGTTTTTTAACAAATATATCTTTTTCCATAGGGTAATGATAATTTAATTCCCCTTAAGAAGATATAAAAATGGGATTATTATTCCCTTTAATGTAGTTACAATGGTAAAAATATTCCCTTTAAGGATAAAATTGTGTTTGATAAAGATAAATTAAATAATTTAATAGTAAACTCTGATTACAAGTCGAATAAAGCACTTATGATTGATTTGAACAATCTTGGTTTAGATATAAAAGAGGATGCTATTAAGAAGTGGCGACAAGGTAATTCTGTCCCTAAAATTAATGCTATGCCTTTTTTAAGTGAGCTTTTTAAAGTACCAGAACAAGACTTTTTTACTGATGCAGACCAAAAGAGGGAACAGATAGCAATTGAAGAAATTACAAGCAAACCTAAAAAATACAGCACATCAATATCAAATGCATATTTGTCTACAGTATCACCTGAAATGAAAGAATTTTTAAATTATTTTGACCGACTTCTTGATGATGAAAAAGAATCTTACTATGCTGATGTCAAGAACAAGATTGAGAAAAGACTTAAATTCTAATGGTTGAATACCACTCTCTTAACGCTAATATTATAGAAATAATATTAAGCGAAGAGGCTGGTAAATTTTTTATTCTTGTACATGCTGAAGATGGGAAAGTATATCAAGTTAAATTAAATGCTCCTAACCAGAAAAACAATATAAATGAGTATATTTCACATCATATTGCAACAGTTGTCGATGCCCCTGTCTTAGATGCAAAATTTTTATATTTAGATAATGTTGAAATAGAAAAATTAAATAATAAACTTCTTGAATTATCTTTAAGTGCAGATATTCATATAAATCATAAGAATTATTTTTTTGGAATAGAATGGAAGCAAAATATAACAAGTGTAAAAAGAGAAAAAGATTTAGTTAAACGAATCAACGAGGCTAGCAATAGAGATAAATTCTATTCACTTTATCCATTAGACCAATATCTAAAAAACTACGATAGACATATAGGTAACCACTTAATAGTAAAAACTGGTAATTCTGTACAATATTACTTAATTGATTTTGATAGAATTTTTGCATCTACTAATTGGGGTATGATGTTTAGTTTATTTAAAAACTTTGATTGTCTTGCACTAAAAGACTACCATCATTTTTTAAGCTCTCTTATTGATAATTCTAACTATGATTACGTCTTAAAATACGCCAATAGCTTTTCTTCGATTGAAGACGCAGAAATAACTTCAATTATAGAAAATATTAAGTATATATATCATATAAATGACGTAGAGTTAAAGTTACTAAATGAATGGCTAAGTCACAGAAGAGATAATATGTTTGACTCTTGCTATGACAATATAAAATGCTTCAAAAGAGTAAGTCAACAAAGGTTTAAAGATGTTTATAGACAGTAGAGGTAAAGATGTCCACCATTACGACTACTCTCTTATACAATATAAAAATATTTTAACGCACGAAAACTATAACCTAGGATTTGTTTTATTTAGCAATGATAGAAAAATGGTTCATGCCCCTTCAAAAATAAATATTTTAGATAACTGCCTTGATTTAAAAGAACATGCAGGAATTAATTACTCAATAAAAATTTTAAAAGAAGATGTTTTAGAAAATGATGATTTTCTATCAGGAAATATATCAAATTCACTTAGCCTGTCAGAACTCTATGGATATTCTAGTAAAAAAAGTATAGAAGAAGTGTATGAAGAACTTTTGGGACAATTTATAACATTGAAAAAACTTAGAACTATCGAAAATGAAAAACACCTTTTTAAATATGATAAAAGATTTATCCTCAACAGTATTGATGGCAAGGCAAAAGAATTAGGCGTGAGGAATTTCGTAAAAAAACACCTATTCCCTATCTCTCATAGGCAAATAGATATGGCTATAGTTGATAAGAACAACAATCCATATGTTGTATCAGAATTAGCATCTTTACATGTTGATAGTTTCGATGATAGTCTTGATAGAGCAATAATTATACTTCAACAAACAATATTAAGAGATGACATTGTTAAAGATAGATTTTTATATGTGCCTAAAAAGAAAGATGTTCTAAATAAATTAGAAATTAAACGACTCTCTAGGGCAAAAGAATTAACAAAATCCCTAGGTTTTGATATTATCACTGACCCTAATGAAGAAGCTGTTTTAGAAAGATTACAGCAGTATAAACTAGTTTCTTAACTCACTTAATATTGTGTAAACTTCTTGCAAATCTTTGATAGTCGTCAAATGTAGTTATCTTATTAGATGATTTAACTTCAAGCCCCATACTATCAATTTCATCTACTCTAATATTGATAAGTATATCTTTTTGAGCTGGGGTTAGACTTTTTTTGGACATTATTAACGTTTTATAATTATCAAGTGCTCCCCTATATAAATGGACAGATGCTTTTTTTATATTCGTATCAAAACTTGTCTCACTTGTGCTTAGACCTTCAAATAAATGTGCCATAGCATTATTAAATTCAATCATCCCTTGCTTTAATAAGCTCGAAGGGGACACTTTAGTAAAATCTGCTGTTGCCTCATTAAACTGATTAAAAGCCTTCTGTACATTAATCATTTTAGAAAGAGACTTCACAAAATACTTATTCTTGCAATCTATTTTGGCTTCTACTTTTTTATAAGTAGCTATGTCACCATTTTGACAATAACCGTTAACAGTAGTTTTTAAACTATTAAGTATTTTTTCTTTATCTTTAGCACTAATTGTTTTTTCATTTATCCCATAAAATGCTTTATAGAATTCATTTATTACTTTTATATTGCGCCCTTGGAGGCTTTCAAATGTAGCTATTAAATCTTTTGTAATAAAAGTGCAATATATAGAAAAATATTCAGTGTAGTATTTTTGCAAGAATGTCTAAGCTTTTTTTAATATTTCATCAATAATTCTACTACTTGCAATCATATCGTCATTAAAATAATCATCTGTTTTTGAGATGTTTCCAGTTAATCCTTGCTCATTGTCTTTCACAGTTAATTTTTCCACATCTCCTGCTAGTATTTCCTTGGCTTTTGTAGTGTAATCAAAACCATTAAATTCTTCTTGTATATTTTTATCCATCTCATTCCTTAATTAAAGATTGCTTATGTGAATGTAATCGCCAAACTGCAATCAAAAATAGGCATCAATAAGCCTTAATATATATAGTATATATCACATACTGAAATATACTACCTAAAAAAATATTTAATAAACATAAAGGAATATATGTAAAACTGACATATATTCCTTGAAAAAGAATATTTGCAATAAATGGGAATTTAATTACCAATTTAAACTTAGATTAAGGGGAATAATATTACCATTCTCTTATGCAACCAATCATTACAGAGTTGCACATAACCATGTGATATGGCAATGGCGAGAGCTTTGAGTTTATGTTGAATTCAGAAGTACCACACTCGACTACGGTAGGAAGTGTTGGAAACAAGGGGTGGCCACCAAATAGCTAACAACTTTCAAATAAGCACTTTTTGTTGAGACAGCCTATTTAATTAGGGAAGTGGGTCAAAGTAAACTACTATCCCACCTGATGAATAAGTGTTTATAGAGAGTTAAAATTAAACACAATTGATTACCTATTTTGTAAAGCTTCTGAGTTTGTTGAATCGGGTTTAACAGGTGAGCTGAAATAGATTAATTGAAAGTGTTAAGAGGTCTTATGAAAGGAGAAATGACCTCACTACTCTACCCTTTTTCTTTGCAGTTCAAGGGTAGCAATTACATTCACCAAGCCACCGTTCCCCACCCCCCCCTTAAATTAGAAATCCTTTCCATTTTAACGGTGGCGTTGTGAGTGTAAAAAAATAATAGGAGCATAAAATGTCAACAATCTCAGTAAGAGAAAAAAATGAATTAAATACGGCAGAACAACAAGCAATGTCTTTCATAAAACAAAATATTGAAGTAGAACGTGAGCTTACTGCTGGTGCAACGTCTATGCCTTATTCTGATGTGTTAAGAGTGAAGAATAAAAAGAAAGCAGTTGTAAAAGAACTTAAAAAGTCTATGAATAAATATCATAGATTAGGTGGGCTAAAAACAGCCGAAGAGCTGAGAATTGTCATAACAAGAGGATAGGCAAATGAAAGTAACCATTAAAGATGCAGAAGAGGCAATCAAATACGTTGGTTTTAGTATGCCTGAGATACGAGCTTTTGTAGCTGGCAAGAAATCAAGAGTTATTAAAACTTATGAAATTCAACCCTTAAGGAGTGAGTCATGTTTGAGGTTAACAGCTTAGGGAACTTAATAATAGTCGCAATAACAATTTGTTTAGTCACGCTACCTATTGTTGATTATGTAGCAGAAAAATTTGTAAATAAATTATTGGGGGAATAAATGAACGAACAAGAGAACAATACAGCACCAGTGCTATCAGAGATAAAGTTTCCAGTGTCTATGGGTGAGATAGATAACTTACTAGTAGAATATAAAGATATTCCAGCAATTGACCCTGAAAGTGATGAAGCTGGTGAACAATATCAATTTGTTTTAGCAGGACACAAAAAGTTTATAAAAGCAAGAACATCAATTGAAAAAGTGCGTAAAAGTTTAAAAGCACCAGCTATTGATTATGGTAAAAAAGTTGATGAACTTGCAAAAGAATTTCAATCAAAAATAAGCTCAACAGAAGCCTCATTAAAAAATGCAAGAGAAGCTGTTGAACGTCATGAGCAAGAAAAAATGTTCCAAGCGGAAGAAGCTGAAAGACTAAGAGTAATGAAGAATGAGACTATTATTAAAACTCTTCAAAATGTACCTCTTGATTTTATTGACTCTTCATCTCAAGAAATAGATGTTTATTTAAACTCTATAACCGCTCCTACAGTTGAAGAACTTGAAGAGTTCTATGATAGAGCGATAGAGGCTTATAATAAGACTGTGGCTCAATTGAAAGGCATGGTTGGAACTAAGACAAAGGCTGAACAAGCAGATAAACTTGAAGCCGAAAGACAGGCTCAAATCCAAAAAGAAGATGATGAGCGTAAAGCAAAATTTGAAGCTGAACAAGCTGATTTTAAACGTAAACAAGAAGAGTTTAAAAAACAGCAAGAAGTTCAATCAGAAAATCTTAGGTTACAACAAGAAGAGATTAATAGACAAAGAGCTGAAAATGAAGCAGAAGAACTGCAAAAAAGGCAAGAAGTTGAACGTATCGAACGTGAGAAGCAAGAAGCTAATGAGAAAAAACGTAAAGAGAGAGAGGATAAAAAACTCTTTGAGAAAAGACAGCACGAAGCTAACAAAGCTATTGGTGCAAATCAAGTTGGACTTCTTAATGCAATTATTAATGGGGAAATTCCACATGTAAAATGGATGCCAGATGAGTAATAGCCCAGATAGTGTATATGAGATACTTAGTAAAATTAATATGCAACAATTCATTAAGGCAAAACAGAAGCAAAGATTTATCCCTTGGTATTCAGCTTTTGATGTAGTCCAACAAAACTTCCCTAATATGATTTATGAAGTCTTGGAAAATGATTTTGGACTTCCATTTTTTGACTCTCCTTACGGAATTTTTGTTAAGACAAAAGTTACTATCCAAGATAGAACATTACCTATGATTTTGCCAGTTCTTGATGGTGCAAATAAAGCTATGAAAAGTGAGCGATACTCTTATAAGGTTAAAGAGTATAAGAACAGTAAATTTACAGGCAACTATACTGATAAATATGTAGAACCAGCGACAGCGTTTGATATAAATACGTCTATTATGAGGTGTTTAACCAAAAATATTGCTTCTTTTGGACTAGGTCTTTATGTATATGCAAATGAGCAAATGCCAAAACTGATAGCAATTGACTCTGAACAGCTAACAGCTCTTGCAAAGCTATCAACAGAGAAAAAAGTAAACTTAGAAGTTCTCAATAAAGCATTTGGGGTCAATAAGACATCTGAGCTTTATTCTATTAATTTTGAGAATGCCCTTATGTTTATAGAAGAAAATGCTTCTTGAATTTATCAAAGGTCAAAACAACCAGTTAATCCCATCTGATAATGAGACATTTGAAAGAATGCAAAAAATCAAGATTGGTGATACTGTATTCGTTGAATATAAGCCAAGAAGGAACTATCAGTTCCATAAAAAACTTTTCTCTTTATTGAACTTCGTATATGCAAATCAAGACCATTATAAAAGTGTAAATAATATTCTTGAAGCAGTTAAATTCAGAGCTGGTTATTTTGAAGCGATACTTTTTCATACTGGCGAACCACACTATAAAGCAACATCAATAGCATTTCACGCAATGGACGACATAGAATTTGAAGAATTTTATTCTAAAGCAATTGATGTTTGTTTAGAACTCATCCCTATGGGAAAACAAGAACTGGAAAACGCAGTTTTAACTTATTTATAAAGGACACACTTGAATAACGTACAAATATTAGGAACTATCACACGAGATATTGAATTGAAATATACTCAATCGAGTACAGCAATCGCTAGTTTTGGAATCGCATACAACGATAGATGGAAAGACCAGCAAGGACAACAGCAAGATAAGGCACACTTCTTTGATGTTACAGCATTTGGAAAAACTGCTGAAAATCTAAATCAATATTTCAGAAAAGGCAGTCGCATCTTAATTAGTGGTTCACTAAATTTTGAGAGTTGGCAAGACCAGCAAGGGAACAATAGGAGTAAAGTCACAATTAAACTTGAAAGATTTGATTTTATTGACAAAAAAGATGATAACCAAGGTCAGCAACAAAATCAGAATAACCAACAACAGCAGTACAATCAACCACCAATGCAACAAAATCAAAATAACGGTGGACAGCAACAATACAACCAGCAACAGCAGAATCAGCAACAACAACACAACAACCAAAACAACAGCAATAGGTACAACCAAAACACACACCAATAACGGTGGTACGCCAAGCAAAAATGTACAAGATGTTCCCACAGTATTCTTAGATGCTGAGGGGAATGAAATAAGTCAACCATGACCGAATACTCAATACTAATCGCATTAATCTACTTTGCGATTATCAGCAAACCAATTTACATAAGTATGAAACGAATTATTAGGAGGATTTGATGATAGCACCTATGAAAAATAGCAAATTATATAGACAAGACAATATTAAAGAGATGCTGAACTGGTCACTTGATAAAAAAATATCTCATGCCCTTAAGAGGATTAAAGAGTTTCACACTACGCAGAATGGCAAAGTATATATTTCTTTTAGTGGCGGAAAAGACAGCACGGTCTTACAACACTTAGTTAGATCTATCTACCCAAGCACTGTTTCAGTATTTAGTAATACAACCAACGAATTTGTTGAGATACTTGACTTCGTAAAACACACAGACAATGTAATTACAGTTTATCCAAAACTATCATTTAATGAAACAGTTACAAAGTATGGTTTCCCATTAGTCAGTAAAAGAACAGCAAGAGCGATAACTGATTTAAGAGAGAACAAACAAACCACTTCAAATGTAAGAAATTTATACTTGACAGGTTTAAATAGAAAGGGTGAGCATTGTCCTAGCTATAAACTTGCTAAAAAATGGTATCCACTCTTTGAAAAAGCAACTTTTAATATCACAAATAAATGCTGTGATGTACTAAAAAAAGAGCCTTTGGTTGAATATGAAGAGATGACAGGGCTCAAAGGATTTGTTGGTACACAAGTAGGTGAGAGTAATCAAAGAAAGAGTAATTGGCTTGATTATGGTTGCAATATATTTGATGCTAAAAGACCAACAAGTAGACCTTTAAGTATATGGACTGAACAAGATATTTGGGATTACATACATAGGTTTAGCATTCCATATTGTGAGATTTATGATGATGTGGTTGATAAAAATACTGGTGAAGTTTTGATTGAGGGTGAAAAAAGAACAGGCTGTGCCTATTGTGCATTTGGTGCGCATCTTGAAAAAAGTAATTTAACACATAAAAATAGATTTGAAAGATTAAAACTAAGAAAACCTAAGCAGTTTAAAAAAATAATGAGTCTAAAAAATAATGGTGTTACATTCTCAGAAGCTCTATCTTTTATAAAGGTTAATCATTGATGTCAAAACTTGAAACAGACGAACAACTACTTGCATTCAAAAAATGCACTGAATTTATGTTGTTCTATGGGAGAGAGCCTGAGTCGATTGAAGAGTTGAAAGAGTTTATGTATTTGGATGAGGGAGAATAGAGATGAGTGAGCAAATGTATTATGTACAAGATAGTAGAAGCTATGTAGGAAATTCTCCTTTGTGGTGGGCTTTAGGCGGTGGTGGCTATACATGTGACATAGATAAAGCAGAACTACACACGTATGATGAAGCTATGGCACTATTTGAGTCACGAAATACAGACATTCCTTGGAAGAAAGAAGACGTACAACAAGCTGTTAAAAGTCTTGTTGATAGTCAATATCTTAAAAAAAGTGATGAAGACGGTTTTTATTCAATCTTAGAAAAAAGAAAAAAAGAAAAACGTGATGAAGCTAAAAAAGAACATGAAGAATATCTTTTAAAGTCATACAAAGATGAAGAGCTATTCGCCATTATGGATTATGTTAGCTTTGACAGTATAAAAAACAGAACTGATTTTCGCAATGCTTTTGATGAAGCGACAATGAACCCTGATTTTGAGTTTCACGAACATTATTATCCTACTGCATACAACAAAGATAGGGATGAAGTTTTTGACGACCTTGTTAAATATGACTTTATTTTTAAATGTGCTGATTGTGAAAAATACTTTACTGTAACAAATAAGAGTGATAATTATCAAGATTTATGCGATGGTTGTGGCTGGGAGAAATGGGAAAAAGAAAATCCTTAATACAAGTATTTTAATTGATAAATTACACCCCAATAATTACACAGAGGAGAGACAAAATGCATAAAGTTCACCTTGTAAATCCTACATATGAAACTTGGAATCCACCTTGCGGAACAGCTAACCTAGCATCAACAACTAATATTCCAAGTGAAGTAACTTGTAAAAAATGCAAAAGATTAATCCCAAGTGACAAGCCTTTGAAAATGTATTGTGTATCTGTATATGATGAACAAAAATACATTGAAGCATCAAACGCATCAAAAGCAAACTATCAAGCTTTTAAAGAGTTTTATTACAATAACGATATGTGTGAAAGTATCGGCGAACAATTTAGCTGGTTTAAAAGCAGATTAGAAAGCACAAGAGTATGCAAAGATAAAAACGTACAAAAAACTTTAACTCACGCAGAAAAAGATGCAATCGAAGAACAAAAAGCAATTGACGAATGCGAAGAATGGAACAAAAAATATCCAATTGGTACACAAGTTTGGTTTCAAAAAGATGGAGCTGAAAAACCTATCTTAACTAAAACAAGGTCAGAGGCGCAAAGCAGAGGTACATATATGGTTTTATGGACTGAGGCAGACGGTTCAAGCTACCGTCTTGACCCACGATGGATATTGCCTTACGTTGGTAATGAAAACATAAAGGTTTTAAGAAATTAAAGATGAAATTTTCGTCAACGAAAAAAGGGAACATAGCAATGAGCAAACAAATAGAACAACTTGAACAAGTTCTAAAAAGTTTAAAAGAACTTCTAAAGGCGGAAAAAGATGTTGCAAAAAAAAATGATAATTCTGCAAATATGGATATTGACAATACCACTGCATCAAGAAGAGCAAAGGCAAGAGATAATTTAACGTCAGCTTGTCAATATAGAGACAAAATTAGAGATAACTTGCACGCAGACTTAGTGGATGCTGACTTAACGGACTTAAGAGAAGTAGAGTTTTATAGAGGAAGAGTTATTACTGTTTCTTGTGGTCACGGACACACTAATGAGCTTAAATATATCCCAAAAACACCAAAGAGACTAGCGAATGAATAAAAGCTTACTGAAAAACAAGCAAAAATAATAATATCTAGTGTAACTGGGTATTTTGAGTAAGCCTCTTGATTGAATGGGCTAATCCATTGGAGCAGATTTAGGTCTGTTCTTATGGGAGAGTCGTGACTCCCTAGTGTTTTTTTAGAGTTGTTTTATCGGACTTTGGCTCGACATTAAAGGTGTACTTTATAGTATATACTATGATTTATACGATAAAATTCTAAAAATCTATAGGATAAAAAATATTATAATACAAAATTTAAAGGAATGATTATGGCAACTGCTAAAAGTAAAATATTCACTTACAATAAAAGGCAAAAGATAATCCTTGAAGTAGTAAAAGATATTGAAAATGGTCAAGTCCTATATGGTATTGATGATGGCCTTTATAAACGTGAAATAGAAAGCCATTTTATGCTTAGTGAAGAGGGAATACGTAGCGTAATTAAATCTATATATCCAAATATTGAAAATGCAATTATTAATGGAATTCCACTCAAAAAGAAAGACATAAGTGAACTTGCGTACAAACTAACTTTTAACTGGGTCAGTGAAGAAAAAGATTTTGAGCAAAATATCGTAAAATCAACATCTTATATATTGAATATCTCTTATAAAAAACTTGGAGAAATAATAGGCGTTAAAAGTGATAGCTTAAGAAATATAGCTTCTAAAGAAGAAGTTAGCGAACAAGTTACTAAATCTATCGAACTTTACAAAAAGACTCTAAGACTAGAAGAAGAAATAGAAAAGCATAATTCAATAAAACAAACAATCAAAGACTGGCTCAACTAAAGTATAATTACTTTAAATGCAATAAATATATATAATTATAACTTAAATAGTAATATATAGTTGCATTTATAATATAATTACTTGACACTATCTTGGAAACAAGCTACAATTCAAATATAATTTTTACTATGAAAATAATTTTAATTTACTAAAATAGTATTTTTTTACTATTTTTGCAATAAAATAGGAATTTTAGTCCAAAAACACCCCCCCCTGTTTTAAATTATTTTAATTATGTAAAATTTGAGTGTTTTTATAGAATCTCATTTTTATGGACAAAAGAGCATCATTTTTCTAATAACATTTCAGATGTCATAAAAATGTATAGATATACATACAACTTAATGATTTTTTTATAGATAGTATTACGATTATTTAATAAAAATATAATATGAAAGATATTTAATATGAGAATTAGTAAATTATTTAAATTGTTAAGAAATTGATAAATTTGTATGATTTTATTACCAAGTTGTCTTTTTGAGGCTGTATAATATTACATATAAATGAAAATTAAAAACTGAATTTTTAGATGTAGTAACTCCATCAGATACAGAATTAACGAGGGTTAAAATACTCGACCACCAAAAGACGGATACACCTATTTTAAAATTCTAAAGAAAGGGTATATATGGAACTTGTAGAGATTAGAGACAATCATGTTTTTACAGATAGCTTGGGTATTGCTGAACATTTTGACAAAAGACATTCTGATGTTATCAGGTCAGTAGAAAAGCTTCCTAAAGATGAATTCAACCAACGCAATTTTGCGCTCGTTAAATATGTCGATGCAAAAGGTGAAAGTCGTCCAATGTATCGAATGACGAGGGATGGATTTAGTTTAATAGCTATGGGCTTTACAGGTAAAAAAGCCTACCAATGGAAACTTAATTATCTTAAAGCATTCAATAGAATGGAGACGATAATTATTGAGAGGCAATCTTCTGAATGGATGCTTACTCGTTCACACGGGAAGATGGTTAGGCGCAAAGAGACAGATTCAATTCAATTGTTTATACAATTAGCAATCAGTCAAGGAAGTTCTAATTTTAAGATGTATTATAAACATTTTACTGGATTAGTACATAGTACAGTTGGTATTAAAGATGGTGAAAGAGATTTAATAACACCTCAAACATTAATGCTAATTGGAACAATTGAGGCAAAAATATCTGAGCTGATACATAACTTAGTGAGACAAGAATTGTATTACAAAGATATTTATAAAGAGGTTAAAAAACAAGTTGAGTTATTGGCAAACTTCTTGCCATTAGAGAGTAATGTTTATTTACCAACTCCGCAAGTTAAACCACAATTAGAGGCATCAGCATGATGCTCTCTGAACTAAACCTAGAAGATATAACCCAAAAGCTACAAGGGACAATGTGTCTACTCGATGCACTCAGAGTAAGTGAGTCACAAGGCGACCATTTATACCAAGCAGATGCTTTTCAGCTCTTATCATCGACACTATTTGAAGTGATAACAGAAGTCAGAGCAGTCGTATACAAATAACACCTCGATAAAAAACACTACACAATGGGCGGTCACCCCGCCCTACTTCATATAAAAAAATATCATCAATAAGGAGTCCCTATGCGGTTTGTAAAGACCAGTACCCTTTTGCAAGAAATTGAAATAGACGAAGATTTTTTATACCAAGAAAGAGGCAAACTCTTTATTGCTGGTATCCATTTTGCCATTCCAAAGGGCAAAAAATATGCTCTATGGAACTTAGAAGAAATGTTTAAATGGGCTGGTACTCATGCTCCAACTACCGATGAAGAACTAGCAAATGATGTAGTTCAAAGTATGCTCGCAAGTTAGACTCTCCAAATTTAAAGGTATAATTATGACCGTTGCAAAATCAACTGACCAAAAAGGAAACAATTTGGTCAGTATATTTACAAGAGGAAATAGGCTTTATTGTCAGTTTACAATTAACAGTAAAGTGAGGCAAAGAAGTACAAAGTTAGACGATACACCAGCCAATAGACGGCTTGTCAAGCAAAGCATAATACCTAAGCTTGAGGTTAAAATAATAAGTGGTGAATTTGACGAAGTTGAAAACAAACCTGAAAAGTTTGAACTTTATGCTGACAAATATCTATCTATACAAGAGAGTTTAAAATCTTATAGAGAGTGGCATAATATTGTGGTCAACCAGTTAAACCCTGTCTTTGGTAAAAAAGATATTGATAAAATCAAGCGTGCTGACGTAAAGAAGTTTATTGATAATAGGTTAAAAGTAGTATCACCTAAAAGAGCTAGGACTCTTTTAAATGTTATTGTTGCAATAATAAATATCGCTATTGATTACGAAGATATTATATCGAATGTAGCGTTAAATATAAAGTTACCACAACATAAACAGGAAGAGTTTGAACCTTTTAGCACTAAGGAGATTGAGCAAATCATTTCAACTGCTGATGGATGGTTTAAAAACTATGTAGCTTTCTCTTTTTATACTGGTGCTAGAGTTGGTGAATTGCTAGCTCTAAAATGGAGTGATGTCGACCTTGAAAAAGGAGTCATAAGTATTGAAAGACGTATTAAAAAAGGCGAGATAAATACACCTAAAACTAAAAGTGGAATAAGACAAGTGCCAATCTTTTCACCGTTAGTCCCATTTGTAAAATCTCAGCTTAAAATATCAAGAGAGAATAAGAGTATTTGGGTTTTTCAAAATCCTTATACTAAGAAGATATTTTATGATAGCAAGAAAATAGTTCCTCATTGGAGAGAGCTATTAAAAAAGTGTGATATTGAATTTAAAATACCTTACACTACGAGGCATACGTTTATAACTAATATGTTAAATGGTGGACAGTTTAGTATTTTAGATATTGCACAAATAGTTGGACATACAAATAGCGAGATGATAGTCAGAAATTATGCTAGATACATAAAAGGTGAACACCTAAAAGTAGGTAGAAACTACGACCCTTTTACTGACAATTCCACTGACAGTATGTCGCAAAGCACCTAGTTATGGGCTAAGACGCACAGTCCCTCACTGTCCGCCACTTCAATTCAAGCCACCAAACTATGGCATTTCAAACAATTTTTTTACTTACTGTGCCCAAAATGTGTCACTTATAATTCAAGCAACTTCAAGAATAAAAGATGCTCGTTTATGTTTAGTCTGCTTTATATATCTAGCATACACTTGTAATGTCGTAGAACTATTTTTATGATCAAGCATATTAGAAACCCATAAAATATCTTCACCATTACTACTTGAAAAATGGAAGTATTATAAGTATAAGCAACTTATATTTTTATAACAATCTTTAAACTTTTTTCATAAAAAAAGTCACTATTTACTCACTCCTGTACATTATAATTTTGCGTTAAATGAATAAAAGGAATAATTATGAAAATAAATTTCAATAGCTCTTTTTTGAGTCTTGCTACGATAACTTTACTAACCTTATCAGGATGTGGCAGTAACTCTTCTACTAATACTGTTGATGGTTATGTTGGTAATGCGAATGAAGTATCAAATGATGTTATTGCGAAGCAACGTGCAGTATTAGCTACGAGTATAGTTGGCAAAAATATTGGAGCACAAGCTCCTAGAAATATAGATTCTATTGCAGGAGTTAATAATAAGACCACTACCACTGCACCTGCGTCTACAGCGATGAATCTTTGTAATATTCATTTTCATAAAAGTGCAGAACATAAAGGTGGAGAATTCACTAAGTATGCAGGAAATGGTGATGGATATGGATATGAATCAGGTTATAAGTATACAGGTATATTAACAGCATCAGAGTCATCTTCTTTTGAAGGTGAAGAGATTTGTACAAGTGAGCATGGTTCATTACACTCAGGTGATACTATTGAAGTACACTATGTATACTCTTCAGATGATGTACAACCTGGTGCAACATTGGGAGCTTGTTTAGCAGCAGGTAGAGCAGATGGAACACAACCTTCATTACGTGTAGAAACACAAGTATATGTTCTTGTAAATGATGAACAGGCACTTAATTTTGGAACGTTAACAGAAGTAACATATAATGGGCTTTATCAAGCACCAAATATCCCTAACAATACAGGTACAGCAATTCAATACGAAGGTTCAACGACTGGTCCGGGTTATAATGAAGAAATTTCACCTTTTCAAGTTACATGGAATGTCCGTCCTAAGGTTGCAAAAGTAAATATCAAAACAGTAGGAGAATGGTGTCATCATAATGATTTTGATGAGCATCACGCACATCCAGTAAGAAACCTTGTTATAAATCCTAATCTTCTTTCGGAAATTAAATAACTCATTCTTTTAAAGTTTCTAAATCCACTAAGTATTTAGTGGATGAAACTTTAAAAAATATAAACCTTGTTCTTCTATATGCCTCAAAGTTATAACTAATCAACTATTTATTTTATAACCTATTCCATGAATATTATTTATCATCTCTCTTGGTAATTTTTTTCTTAATTTTTTAAGTAGTGTTTTAAGAGTATCCACATTACCTTCTGGATTGTCATTCCAAATATAATATAAAATCCTATTTACAGATAAAACAGAGTTCAAATTAGCCATAAACAATATAAAAAGTATTTTTTCCTTATTTGTTAAATGAATTATCTTACCATTACAAGTAAGTTCTTCACTATCATAATTCCACATATAACCATCATTAAATATCTGCTTTTTTATTGCGATAGTTCTAAAATTTCTTAATTCATCCATAACTTTATCAAGCGACTGCTGTAATGTTGTTCTTGAAATTGGTTTAACAAGATAGTCAGTAAGTTTTAATCTAGTTGCTTGTAGTAAAAAATCTTTATCTTTATGTGCTGTCAATACGATAGCTTTAGTTATAAGATCATGTTGTCGTACCTTCTGAAGTAACTCAAGTCCATTTAACTTAGGAATGTTTATATCAACTATCAAAATATCTGGTTTTTTTTCTTTATAAATATTATAAGCTTCTATTCCATCAACAGCTTCATACACATACTCAAATATCATTTTAAGGTAGATCACATAATTTTTTCTCGCTGAAACTTCATCTTCTACAAATAAGATACTATATCCGTACTTATCATCAGTCATCATTTTCTCCCTTTAAAATTTCTATACTAAAACATGCCCCATTTTTCTTGTTTTCTAAGGTAAGTTTACCTTGCATTCCCTCTTCAATAATCATTTTTGCCATATATAGACCCACTCCTCTTCCCTGAGATTGATGCTTTGTCGTATAGTATGGTTCAAATACCTGTTGAATGTTGTCTGCTATGATTCCACCGGCATTATCGGATATAGATATTACATAAGTATCTACTAAATCTTCAATTTCTATTGTGATTTTTGGATTTTCTATTTTTCTAATCTTTAATGCATCGTTTGCATTACTTAGGAGTACCACTAGTACCTGCTGTAGTTCCAGTGGATAACCTTTACACTCCAGCGACTCATCAACATTAACCTCTACAATCGTGAAATTAGAAGAGAGTGCTCCTTGTATGATAGCTATTGACTGGTCAATTATCTTTCTAATATAAAAAAAAATTTCTTCCTTATCTGAATTAAAAAAATTCTGAAAATTATCAATTGTATTAGACATATACTCTGTTAAATCTTCAATTTCTAGTAACTTAGAATCAACTAACTCATTTACAAAACTACTTCTCTTAAGAACTGCATCAATAACTAATATGGATGAATTTACTTGATAAAGTGGTTGTCTCCATTGATGAGCAATATTTGCTATCATCTCACCCATCTGTGCCAACTTAATCTGCTCCATCATAATAAGTTGATGTTTTTTATTTTTTTGTATTTCGATTTCTACTTTTTCTTCAAGTGAACTGTTTAACTCTTTTAAATCCTGCTTGGCCTCTTGTAAATTACTTTCAATCTCTTTTCTTTTTTTAATCTCTATGTGTAATCTTATATTCCTGTAATAGAATATTAGCACTATAATAAACGCTATTATAATAATTTCAATTATGAGTCTATAATCAACTTTTTCTATGTATTTGAACTTAATCCATTTATTATAAATGTCTTGTTGTGTATATTTATCAATTGAATAAAGTACTTTGTTAAATATGCTCAATAATAGCTTTTCATCATTCCTTGTTGCAATACTTAAAAGAAAACTATAATTAAACTTACCAGATACACTTATAGATTCTGAATAATCTTTTTGTATTACTTCATTAATAACTATTAAATGATCAAGATATCCAAATAGTTCTCCTCTCTCTACCATGTCAAAGGCATCTGTAATAGAATCAACTTCCACTATATTAATACCAATATGTTTTCTTTTTAGGTTTTCTATTAAAGAATGACCTTTAATAATTCCTAACCTTTCACTTTTAACATCTTCCAATGATTCTATAAATGGTATCCCTGATTTTGTAGCTATTACAACTGCTAACTTTATATAGGGAGTAGTAAAGTCCATATATTTTTCTTTTTCTGGTGTATTCATTACTGCAGGTAATATATCACACTTTCTTTCTTTCGCATTTTGTAAAGACTCAGACCATGTTTTTGTCACCACTAACTCTATTGGAGTTTTTAGTTTTTTACTAATCAACGACATATAGCTTGATGTTAATCCTGTATATTTTCCATCTTTTATTTTTTCAAATGGCATCCAGTTTGGATCTACACACACCTTTAGTTTCCCTTTTTTCTTTAGATATAGTGACTCTTCATATGTTAACCTAAGCTTTTGGTTCACAGTACTTTTATAGATAAAATTCTTTAGATTCTCTTTATTATATTTTATAGAATCCATATAGGAATATACATACCCAATATTATCTATCTTGGCATGGTCTAATCTTCCAAACTCCTCTGCATCTCCAAGTAATCCCTTTAATGCATTTGCCTCATAATAATAAGCTTCTTTACTCTTTTTCTGAGTATTATATTTGTCATAAATGAGATCTACCATCTCATCAATATTCGCAAAAGCGTATTTAAAACCCTTCGTACTCGCTCTGTACATTTTTGCAACAAGTTCTGATCTATTTTTTACAGTATCTTCTAACGTGAAAAGAATATCACCATATCTATTTAAGCCATAATCTTTAAAATTAATTAAATTCAGATCCATACCCATTTTTTTAGCCATGTATGGTTCATTAGAGAGGTAACCTACAGCCAAGTCAGCAACTCCATTTTGAAGTTGCAAAAGCTCATTTGTTATAGCCACTTTATGAATATTTACATTATTCATCTTCAAAATTGAATCTACTGCTCTACCATTCATATCATTATTAAGTGCTACTATTTTATTATTTATATCCGGTAGAGTTGTTATATTAGATGATTTTAAACTCATTAACACGTATGGAGAATTTTGATATATTGACATTAAAGCGACTAATTTCTTGCCTTTAGCAACTTCTAAAATAATCGAAGAGTCACTAAGTGCAAAAGTTGTCTTTGCATTTTCTAAATCCAAAATAGTATCTGTACTAGGTGTGTATTCTAGTATCTCAACATCAATTCCTTCATCTTTGTAAAAACCTTTTTCTTTAGCAGCAATGAAACCAGCAAACTCAAATTGAGTTTTCCCGTTTAACTGTAACCTCACCTTTTCTAATGAATATGCATTAAGAGCTAAAACAAGTGATGAAATTAATAATATTGTTTTCAAAAAATTCCATTTAGATTATTTTTTTATTCTAACATAAAGTATAAAAGCATTCTCATTTCTAATTAGATTGTTATATATCATTGTATTATTTAATAATAAAAAATAATAATTTATATTCAAAAAGAGCAAAATTATCGCGCAATATATCATAAAGTTGGTGAAATAAAAAACTTGGTTTACTGGTTTTAACAAAGGGGAGTATTATAATAATCTATTTTAAGAATAATGATAAAAATCATTTTATAAATTAAATTGAAATTTACTTTGTGAATTTATTATCCTGCTTTTCAATACATTTTATCTTTTTTACTATTTAATCGTTTTATTAGCCTAAATTTAATATTTTTTAGTTAATACTTCAGTAATTAGAGAGTAGAATTAGCGACAATTGTTAACATATATTTAAGGAAAAATGTGAAAAATAATATATACGCAACTATCATAATCTTTTTACTTGGTACTCTATACATTTATACTCTCTATTTTAGTTTTTATAGAGGTGATGAATTAGTTAAAAAATATGTCCCTCTTGTAGATGCAACAATGGAAATTAAACTTGAAGCTACAATTTCACATATGTATCTTGAAGAGATGCTTCACATTGAGAGAGATAGGAACATTGAAAAAGCACTATACCATTTAGAACAATCGAAGTGGTATGCAAATGCAATGTTAAATGGTGGAATAAATTCTGAGGGTACATTTTTACCATTAAGTGACAAAGTCATGCGTGAAAAAATAGAAATTGTACTGACTGCATTAACTAAGTTCAAGCAGATGAGTATTGAAAGATTTAACAGAAACTGTATAACTAAAGATGGGAACTCTTTATATGAAGAATACAATACGCTTTTTAAAAATTTTATAAAAGTTGCTGATGATGTAGAGACTAGTATTCAACAATTAATTACAGATGAATTAAAAAAATTTAATACACTGAAAATCATATTAATCATTACCTCTTCAATAACATTAATAGTGGTTATCTTTTATCAAAATTTTTTTGCAAATAGACGTCTTAGTTTTATTAAAACAATTGAAGATCAAAATAGACTTCTAACAGAACAGTCAAATACTGATGCTTTAACAAATATAGCAAATCGTCGATACTTTGACTCCTTTGTTAAAGAGAAGTTTGCATGGGCAAAACGCAAACATGAATCTGTTTCAGTGATAATGATAGATGTTGATTATTTTAAAAAGTTTAATGATACTTATGGACACACTGAGGGGGACAAATGTCTACAAAAAATAACTCTAGAGATAAAACACCATCTAAGAAGACCAACTGATTTAATTGCCAGATATGGAGGAGAAGAGTTTGTAGTTGTCTTGCTTGATACAAATAATATTGAAGAATTCATAGAAAATATTAGAAAAAGTATCGAAGCACTTAAGATTCCCAATGAGTTATCAGAGTGTTCAGAATATGTCACAATAAGTGCCGGTGTTAGTACTGGTATCCCATCTGAAGATACAGAACCATATTCATTAGTTCAACAAGCAGATGCAGCACTTTACATGGCCAAAGATGCTGGTCGCAATAGTGTTATCATTGGATAATCTTTAAACATGTAATTTTTTATGAAAATGTTTATCTATATCAAAAAGTATCTCTCCACTTTTACTCTTAAATGCAATATTCTTTTTACTCAAATCAGAAACATTTGCAACACCCATAACAGCCATCACAGTCTTTAATCCCTTCATTAAATTTTCATGATAGAACTTAATGTGCTCAGCTTTTTTAAAAACCATATAAGAGAGTCTTTTTTTCTTATCTTGTGTTGCCATTCCAACAGGACATTTTCCATTAACACCAGAACAGTGTCTAGCACGTATACAGCCACCACTCATCATAAAAGCGCGACCAATCGCAATCATATCTGCACCCATACAAAGTCCTATTGCAATATCATCAGGCGTTAAAAACTTACTACTTGCAATCAATTTAAGATCATCTCTAACTTTGTATTTTGAAAGCATAGTGTCTAATATAAATAAAGAATTAATAGCATTTAATCCGACTGATTCCATTAATTCAAGAGGTGCAGTTGCACTTCCTCCATCTCCACCATCAACTGTAATAAAATCAGGAATTGGCAAATTATTATCTTTTCTACTTTTAATTAATTGTGCTAAATCTTCAACATCAGTAGCATCTGAAATTACAATTTTCATACCAACAGGTTTTTCACTCAATTTCTGAAGTTTTCCAATAAAATCAAAAAGTTCATCACGAGTCGATGCGTATGGAAATCTATTTGGACTTATTAAATCTTTACCAGCTTCAACACCTCTATAATAAGCGATATCTTCAGTAACTTTTGAACCAATTATTTTCCCACCAGTCTGCTTTGCACCTTGAGCTATTTTAATCTCAGTCATACGGCAATATCTCATTACCTTTTTATAGCGTTCTGGATCAAAATTATGTTCTTCATCTCTAACACCATAAAGTCCTGAACCAATTTGTAAAACAATATCTGGCATATCACTTGGGATACTTTGTGGAAACGTATCAAGTGGTGCGTTCCAATTAACACGAAAAAAGTGAAGTTTTTTTAAATCCAAAATATATGTATCTTTAACTTTCCCCTTAAGTACCGTTTTACGATAATATCTAGCAGCGATTGCACCATTAAATATTTTTTTTATAACTCTATATACTTTTTTTTCAAAATCTCCGCCATCAATTATGTCATAACAATGTTCATATTTTTCATCTATTCTATGTGAAAAGAAGTAGTTAGATGTAAGACCACCTTCTCCTGTATTAATCGGAAAATTACCATGTTGCGCACCCATTGCAAATGCACGAGTAGATTCAGGGCTAAGTGCACCATCACTCATACCAGAACGCTTGACAACAGATTTACTAACAAATGGATTTTTATGTTTAGCTCCAAATGTTACAGACATATCTTCATTAACCTCTTCATTATTCAAAACTGTATTTGAATGTTTAATAATAAAACGATTCTCATCAAAAGGTTGAGTGACAGAAAATGAAAGAAATGTACTCTTATTTCTTGCTGCTTTATAGACCCATTCTATTTTATCTCTTGATTCATAAAATAGTTCAGCCCCAAAGTATTGACGAAAGGGTTCTCTAATTGCTTCAAGGAAATAGCGCATACGCGCAATTACAGGGTAATTAACAAGAAGTGCTGAATGACGTTGAACATATCTATCATAAATATATTGATTTACAAGAACCACCACTAAAATAATTAATATCCATTCCATAAAAAGTATAAATGCTGCTTCCATAAAACCACTCCATATTAATATAACGCAATAATACACGAATATTGTTAAATAGATATAATATTTTATAATAGTAGTAACTTTTAGGCTTTTTATAAGCTATTTAGCTCCTATTGAGTAAAATATCTCAATTTTTTTACAAGGCTTACAACTATGGAAAACCACGACTTAGATGAAGTATTAGCTTCACATAAATTAAGCAAATTTGATTATGAAAACATTTTAAAAATTCTTGGTCGTGCACCAAACTTTGTTGAAATTGGAATTTTTAGTGCAATGTGGAGTGAACATTGTAGTTATAAATCAAGTAAAAAATATCTAAATGGTTTTCCCGTAAGTGCTCCGTGGGTTATTCAAGGACCAGGGGAAAATGCTGGTGTAATTGATGTTGGTGATGGAATGGCTGCTGTATTTAAAATGGAGAGTCATAACCACCCATCTTTCATTGAGCCATATCAAGGTGCTGCTACTGGTGTTGGTGGAATTATGCGTGACATTTTTACAATGGGCGCTCGTCCTGTTGCAAATTTAAATGCTCTAAGATTTGGTGATGTTAAGCAAAAAAATGAAGTTGGAGCACATCAGAAATATCTAGTTCGCGGTGTAGTAGCTGGAATTGGTGGATATGGAAACTGTATGGGTGTGCCTACCGTTGGAGGTGAAACAACTTTTGATAGCTGTTACGATGGAAATATCTTAGTAAATGCCTTTACAATTGGTCTTGCAAAAAGTGATGAAATCTTTTACGGTAAAAGTGAAGGAATCGGAAACTCTGTAATGTATGTTGGTTCTAAAACTGGTCGTGATGGTCTTGGTGGAGCTGTTATGAGTTCTGATAGTTTCACTGAAGAATCAAAATCTCTTCGCCCTACTGTTCAAGTTGGTGATCCATTTACTGAAAAACTTCTTCTTGAAGCTTGTTTAGAACTTTTCAAAACTGACGGTGTTGTTGTTGGTATTCAAGATATGGGTGCAGCTGGTCTTACATCTAGCAGTTTTGAGATGGCAGGACGTAGTGGAACTGGAATGATTATGGAGCTAGATAAAATTCCAATGCGTGAAGAGGGAATGACTCCATATGAGCTAATGCTAAGTGAATCACAAGAGCGTATGCTTCTTTGTGTTACAAAAGGTCGCGAACAAGATGTTCTTGATATTTTCGATAAATGGGACTTAGATGCTGCCGTTGTTGGAAGCGTAACTGATACTGGAAATATGGAACTTTTTTGGCATGGTGATAAAGTTGCTGATATGCCAATCAACCCAGTTTCTGAAGAGGCACCAATTTTAGATCGTCCTACAATGAAGCCTAAATATTTAGAGACCAGCCAAAAAATCACAATTGATAGATTTGAATCAGTTGATAACCAAAAAGCTTTTGAGAAATTAATAAGCTCACTAGAAGTTGTAGATAAAGGTTGGATTTATGAGCAGTATGATTCAATGGTACAAACTAACACTATCAAAAAAGGTGGAGAGCTCGACGCTTCTGTTGTAAGAATCAAAGAGAACGGCAAAGCACTATCAATGAGTGCAGATTGTAATGTTAGATACTGCTACATTGATCCTCGCGGTGGTGCAGCTGCTGCCGTTGTTGAGAGTGGTAGAAATGTTGCAATGAGTGGTGCTCGTCCTCTTGCCATTACAGATTGTCTAAATTTTGGTAATCCAGAAAATCCAGAAGTTATGTGGCAATTTGCCCAGTCAGCTGAGGGAATTAAAGAAGCATGTAAAGCGATGAAAACACCAGTTGTAAGTGGGAATGTATCTCTTTACAATGAAACAAATGAGAAAAGTATCTTTCCAACTCCTGCAATTGCAACTGTGGGAGTAAATGAAGATGCTAATAATGTCCTTGGTTCATCTTTTCAAAGAGAGAACAATACACTATACATCGTAGGAAAAACAGGCTCAGATTTTGGTGGCAGTCTATACATGAAAGAGCTATTTGATACCGTTGGTGGAACTTTAAATGAGATAGACTACAAACAAGAGATGATTCTTTGGGACTTAGTAATCAAAGCAAACGAGATGAATCTACTAGCATCTGCAAAAGATGTAAGTGCTGGTGGAATAGCTATAACACTTTCCAAAATGTCAGCAGTAAGCTCACTTGGTGCAAAAGTAAAAGTTTTAATAGATGATAAAAGAGATATTTTTTCTGAGAGCTTTTCACGCGCTATCATTGAAGTAAAAGAGGGATGTGAGAGTGATTTTGAGAAATTAGCATCTTCTATTTATTGTGAAAAAATTGGTAAGGTTGGTGGGAACATTTTAAGATGTAACGATGTTGAAATAGATGTTGAACAGCTAAAAGTTATCCACTATAAAACTTTTGCTGATAACATTTAGCATTTAGGGACTAGGTTTTAATGATTTAACATTAATGGTTCTTGGTTTACGCTTTTGCGTAGATGTAGAACTATTAACTGGCTTGCTATAAGGTTTTTTATATTCATTATCTCGATATGGTTTTGAACTTTTACTCTTAGTATCATTGTACCTCTTGCTTTTTAAATCTCTCTTTTGTTCAGATAATGTTTTTGCAGGTTCAAACCCACTAACAATCTCTTGTATTAAAGATCGTCCAATAACTCTTTCAATAGCATGAAGTTGTTTTTGCTCATCTGTGTCTAGTAAAATAAGTGCTTCTTGCTTTGGGCATGATAGACGCACCATATAATCTTCAGCATTTTCTGGAAGATTATAACTTATAAGTACATCACATTGCAGTTCAGAAGAGTCCGCTATCTCTTTATCACTAATGACAGTAACATTTTCATTAGCAATATCATCAAGCTCCTCTGAATCATCAGTTCTGATAATAAAGATAGTTGATTCTTTGTACTTTTCTAGCAACGATTTTAAAAGTGGCCTCTTTTGTTTTAATGAACAAGGGTGAACGCGGTGGTTTTGACGCTTTACGGATGTAGTGTTTAATGACATATGAAGCCTTTGAATTGAATTGCGATTATAACATCAAAAGCTAATATATTGCCAACCTAAAGCAAACTAGTGCATACCAGTAAGCCAGAAAGAGATAAGATGTGAAGTAATTGGCTTGAAACTTTAACTAGTTAAAGTGAAAGACAGATGCTTTGCAGATTGCCTCTTTCTGGCTTATCCGAAGGACGATTAGGAAAACATACACTTGACTGCGTTAGAAAGTCTTGAAGCTACTAGTAGCTCCTGCAACTTCCTGCCTTGCAATTGCATATTTTCCTAATCGCTGGTAAGCGCTAGTTTGCTTTAGGTTGGCAATATTTGTACTATCTCTTTTAAAGCACCATAGACTCGCTCAACAGAATCAAGTTCCACATATTCACGATCAGAATGTGGATAAAAAATATTTGGACCAATTGAGGCTACTTGCATTTTTGGATATTTTTCTTTAAAAACTGCTGGTTCTAACCCAGCATGTAAAGCTTTTAATTCAGCACTCTTAAATCTTTTTTTCATAGTTTCTAAAATAGATTCTGTAAATTCATTGATTTCTGGTTTCCATGCAGAGTAATAACCCTCATCTTTTGATTTAAAACTATTTTTAGTTAAATAACTAGTAGTATCTTTTACTAAAGAGTGAAGATCTTCATTATCCATGGAGCGGGCTGTAAATGTTACATCAACACTTTTTTCATTAGTAAAAATTTGTGCCAAATTAATACTAGTTTTTACAACTCCAATTTTCTCATCAAATTCTCGTACACCATGATCAAAATTATGTAGCATTTTAGTTATCTCAAAACTCTGTTTTATGTATCTATTTTTTTCTTCTGTTTTAAAATAGTTTACATGCTCTACATCTTTTATTTCAAAATCTTTTTCTAATGCAACTATAGCTTTTGCCGCTCTTGGTATTGAGTTTCGTCTTTCGCCACCTTCAATACTAACTATTTTTGCACGATTTAAATGTAACCATTTTGCAAGCAACTTAATTGAGTTTGGAGTATTTTTATCTATATCTATACCAGAGTGTCCACCAGGTAGACCCTCAACTATAACTTCAAAAAAGTTCACTCTCTCACCCTTTAACTCAATAAATTCTACATCAATGAAAGCAAGAATATCAACACCACCAGCACAACCAATGTAGACATCACCTTCAGTTTCACTATCTATATTTATCATTTTTTGTGCATGAAGTTTTATATCTAGTGCTTTAGCACCAATTAATCCTATCTCCTCATCTGCACTAAATACATACTCTAACTCTTTACCCTCTTGCATTAGCGCTAACATCATTGCAACACCAATTCCATTATCTGCACCCAAAGAGGAGTCTTTAGCACGTAAAATATTTCCATCTTCTATTAAAGTAAGTTTTGGAGCCTCTCCAATACAGACCATGTCATAGTGACATTGAAGTGCAAGTTCACGTCTATTTTTATAACAGACTATATTTTTTGCTTCATCAACTTCTGCATTAAAGCCACTCTTTTTAGCTATCTCTACAATATGATTTTGAAGTTTATCAGCTTTAGAACTACAATGTTCAATCTTACATATTTTTTTAAAATTTTCTAATACCTGTT
>Ga0316206_1000324_pt1 | contig 74345 bp, 62 predicted proteins | sample 6monthpyrite_MG_FD_204942 | JGI IMG/M metagenome (GOLD analysis project Ga0316206, IMG submission 204942) | Microbial mat bacterial communities from mineral coupon in-situ incubated in ocean water Damariscotta River, Maine, United States -... | ecosystem: Environmental > Aquatic > Marine >...
CAGCTGGTAGAGCGTCGCCCTTACAAGGCGAATGTCGGGGGTTCGACTCCCTCACCACCCACCAAATTACGGACCGGTAGTTCAGCTGGTTAGAATGCCGGCCTGTCACGCCGGAGGTCGCGGGTTCAAATCCCGTCCGGTCCGCCATATAAAACAAAAAAGCCCTCGCAACTTACGCTGCGAGGGCTTTTTTGTTTTCTGTATAGCTTTAACCCGAGAGGGTTCGAATAAGCTCTGTACAATTGTAAAAAAATCAGACAAGACTCGCTTATTAATGATTAGAAGTATGTCAAAATACACATCATGAAATCACCCGTAGATAAGTTACTAGAAAATCACAAAAAACTTAATCAAAGCGATATGGTGAAAGTTGAATCGCACGTGCAACGAGAGTCTGGAGAGTGGATTATCAATACTCTTATGATAGAGGATTGTAATGTGCCTTTTAAGTATAAGCGCAAAAAACACTATAAAGAATTAAAGGGGCAACGGGTTAATTTAACCTATTATCGAGAAATTGAAAATATTGCGGGTATGGAAATAGAAGTAATGAATGTGGTAAGAATAAAAATTTCATAAATATTTTAATTATTGATTTTCTTCTAAGCTCTGAATTTTCTTACTGACTTTTTCGGCCCGCTTGATGAGTTGAATGATCTCAGCGTTATCAGGTTCCAGTAACAGTGCCTGTTGCCATAGTTTTAATGCATCATCAATTTTCTTGTTATTGTAGAAGTCTTTTCCTGCAGTGATTTTTTCCTGTGTCATATCACTTACTTCTTTATTTAAAGAATTTAATAGTTTTAAAGATTTTCCATGTTTAGGGTTAACGGCTAATACGGTGTTCAGGTGTTGGCGAGCTTTATTGTATTCGCGTTTTTTATATGCTGTATGATATGCAGCAAGTAGTTCATCATGACTTTTTTTATTCGAGTTTTTAATTAACTGTTTGTTTATGGAGCTAACCCATTGTTGCTTGTCTTTTGTGGGCTCCAGTTTATCGGATAAGGAATAACAATCTGTGGCGAGCAAATATTGTTTATTTTTACGGGCTTGTTCACCGCACAGATTTAGCTGTTCAGCAACTTCTATTCGATTGGCATTGTAGCGAAGTATATCTTTCTGGGCTCCCGTGTCATTGGGTATGAGTTCGAGAAGTTTGTCGTATACTTTTTTATAGGAAATGAGAGCATTTGCACGTTGCATCATCATGTCCTTTTTTAATGTGCTGACTTGTTCGTCTCGTTCTATAATTAAGTTGTCTCTTTCCTGGCTTAGTCTGGGTTCATTGGGTATTTTTTTTAGCGCATTATCAAAAGTGTTTAGAGCTTGTTGCCAGTTGTCTTCCTGTTTGAGTTTTTTAGCGGTATCAGATACTTCGTTAATATATAGATTTCGTTTAACACTGATAAGCGGTTCTAATTCAAGGACGGATTTGAATTTCGCGTCGTTTTTTTTAATCCGACTAAGCGCGTTATCAATTTCCTCAAACTCATTTTGACTAAGCCAGGCTTGAATATTTTTGTCGAGTTTTTCCGGTGTAGGTCGTATTAATGCGCAGGAGAAAACAGTTAAGCTAAGAAACCCAATTAAAGTAAAGTTGATGGTGGTTGAAATAATATTCAAGATTTCTCTTTGTCAGCTTTATTTAAAATATTGATGATTTGATCATGCATGACTTTCTGACATTCAGGCGAGGCGCTATTAATCAGCCAGGTTGATACCGGTTCTTGCTTGCCACGCACGCGAATGATTTTATGTTTATTGGCGATAATGTCCTGAGAAAGCTCATGTTGATTGAATAACTCTTCTAATATAATAATCTGATCACTCTCGGCAATATTCGCCAGGCGCGAAGCAATATTAACCGGGTCGCCAATAACGGTATATTCCATGCGATCATTAGAACCCAGGTTGCCTGCAATCATGGCGCCGCTATTCACACCTATTTTAAAATGGATCGGGATTTTATGTTGTTTTAAGCGTTGTTCATTTAGAACTGCAACCATTTGTTGAATCATAATGGCGCAATTGATGGCGTTGATGCTGTGAGATTCTGAGTACTCCGGAACACCGAAAACAATCATAGCACAATCGCCCATGAATTTATCAATATGCCCATTATGAATTTGTGCGATGGAAGAAATATGTGAAAAGTACTCATTGAGGATGTTAGTAATTTCCTGCGGAGGTAGCTTTTCTGAGATGCTGGTAAAGCCAACTATATCGGCAAATAAAACCGATGCGTTGACATGTTGTCCGCCGAGCTCTACATCGTCTAAATTTTGTAAAACTTTTTTAGCCACATTGCTGGACACATAACGTGAGAATACATCTTCTACCTGACTTTTTTGTAATAAGCCGTGCGCCATTTGATTAAAGGCGCAGGCAAGTTCTCCGATTTCGTCATTACGTCGTTCATTTAAGCGAAATCTAAAATCACCTGCACCGATGGCTTTACTGGCATCAACTAAGTTATAAATTGGGGCGGACAAATGCCGGCTCATAATAAAGGCTAATAAAATAGCGATAAGCGTCATAATTAAAGTGGCAAAAATAATTACAAAACGCGAATTATTGAGTGATTGCACCATTTTCTGTTTACTGAACGTGATAATGATGTGTGCGGCTACCAGCTGCTTAAATTTTATCGGGCTGTCAAAACAAATTAGCTGATCCAGCGTATCGCTCACCGAGTTCCACTCGAATATGTGTGCAGACTTTTTATTGTTGAGGTGATGGAGTATGAAATCAAGAGATGGGGTGCTGCCATTTTTGACCAATATTTCGTTCTGGTCAGAAATTACCACGGCGCCTTTAATGCGATTTTGGTCAACCAGGTTGTTCACCAGTGCTTGCAGGCTCAGTGTATCATCGGATAACACCATTTCAGAGGCGCTATTGGCGACTTGTTTAACAATGGCCGAGCCCATGTCATTAATTTGCTCAGTTAAAACGCTTTTCTGGTTTTCCAGAATAATGAATCCAAGTGTCGACATGCCACTGACAATGAGTAGAGTAATGGCAAGGGCGAGCTTAATTGCGATGGGGACCCGCATGGTAAAGTGAGTTATATCGTCGAGCTCTGGGGCTAGTTTCGAAATTAAATCCAATTTTCACTCATAAGCATTTTTAAAATAGCGTGAAAGCATAGCATGTTCGCTGTTGGCATTGGTTTTTAAGCTCAATAAATGAGGAATAAATACCGTATTTATCTAAACTGAAAAAATAATAGAATATATTTAATAATCTGCTGAACTAAAAAGCCGGTTTTGCGTCTTAATATTTGCAAGCCAGCAAAGTTGGGTGGGGAGGATTCTTTCTTCTCTACCCTTTTTTTGGTCAATAAAATCGACTATTTAAATCCTATCTTGTTTACAATGGCTGTTATTCATTCAAATTCGTTGCCATCTTATGCCGACAATACTTCAAGTAAAACAATTACATAAGCAATTTAAACAACTTAAAGCGGTTGATGGCGTGAGCTTTGAGGTGGAAGAAGGTGTTTGCCTGGGTTTGCTTGGCCCCAACGGCGCGGGTAAAACGACCACCGTGGAAATGTTGGAGGGCATCAAGCAGCCGGACCAGGGCTCAATAACATATCGCGGAGCGCCGTTGAGTGATGAGTTCAAAAATCGAGCAGGCATTATGTTTCAATCAACGGCACTGCAGGATTTTATTACGGTTGAAGAGTCGCTGGTACTGTTTCAGCGCTTATACCCACAACTTGCCGATTTATCGCAAATTATAGAAGACTGTGCATTAGCGGATTTTTTGCATCAAGACACCGCTAAGCTTAGTGGCGGCCAGCGCCAGCGCGTATTGCTGGCGATCGCGCTAGTGAATGATCCGGATATTATTTTTCTCGACGAACCTACCACCGGGCTCGACCCGCAAGCCAGGCATAATTTCTGGCAGCTTATTCATAAAATCAAGCGGCGAAAGAAAACGATTGTGCTCACCACCCATAATATGGACGAGGCTTATGAGTTGTGCGACAAAATTATCATAATGGATCGCGGTAAAATCATCGCCGAGGGTACACCCCGGGAGCTGTTGTCGACGCATTTTAATGATGTAGTGATTCAAATGCCCTACTCAGAGGCGCTCGAAGACATCCTTCAATCACAAGAAGATGGTGATAGTAAACAGAGGATAACCTTTAGTCGTATGCAAAACAGCATTGAAATTTGCACTTCAGATGTGAATAGCACGCTGAAAAGACTATTGAGTGCGGCTGTTTCGCTCAAGGGCTTGCAAATCCGTGAGCGTTCTCTTGAAGACCTGTTCCTTGAATTAACCGGCAAGGAGCTGCGCAAATGAGGCTGAAGATGAAATGGCAGCGTTTTGTGAGTGTTTTGAAAGCGCGAGACCGGGAATTTGTGCGGGACAGAAGTGCTTTAGCCTGGAATGTCATGTTTCCATTGCTCATTATTCTGGGGTTTGCCTATGCCTTTACCGGCGATAAGCTGGACCAGTATAAAGTCGGCGTGATCAACCAGAATGCGGATGTACTGTTGGATTTTTATACCACTGAATATATTCAGTTCATCGAGATAGACGCGTCCCAAAAAGCATTGGCGATTGAAAAAGTAAAACGCCATCAGCTGAATATGTTGCTCGATGCGATGGATAAGCGTTATTGGGTGAATGACAGCTCTCCAGCAGGCTACATGCTGGAAAAGGTGCTCGCGGGCAGTGGTGGTGAGAAATACCTAAAACAGTTGGTAAAAGGTGAGCAGGTACGTTATGTCGACTGGTTAATTCCGGGTGTGCTGGGGATGAATATGATGTTTAGCGCCTTGTTTGGCGTCGGTTATGTGGTGGTGCGATATCGCAAAAATGGCGTGTTGAAGCGCCTGAAGGCGACCCCGCTCACCGCGTTAGAATTTCTCACGGCACAAGTGGTATCTCGCTTGTGGTTAATCATAGGTATTACCATTGGCGTATATATTGGCTGTGATCTACTCATTGGTTTTGTTATGCGTGGTAGCTATTTCAATCTGCTGCTGGTTTTTACCCTCGGGGCCTTTTCGATGATCAGCATGGGGCTAATTGTCGCGGCGCGGGTGCGTTCAGAAGAAATGGCTGGCGGGTTGCTTAACCTGTTGACCTGGCCAATGATGTTTCTGTCTGGAGTCTGGTTTTCGCTGGAAGGCTTGCATCCCTGGGTGCAGAAGCTGGCATTGGTCTTTCCACTAACTCACATAACGCAAGCTGCGCGTGATATAATGATGGATGGTGCCGGCTTATCCGCTATTATGCCCAATTTACTGGCACTGCTCGCGATGAGTATTATTTTTTTACTGCTTGGTGTGCGTTTATTTCGTTGGGAATAATCGCATGTGCTTCCCCCCGGAAATGTCAGCCAGAGTGCTGGGCAGGTATTATTGAGGTTTAAACATGTTTCATTTGAGTGAAGAAAGACAGATCCTGCTAACCCAGAAAATTATGGCCAGCCTCGATGAATGGGGGCTATGTGCAGCCGATCAGGTCACGGTGCTTAATTTACCCGAAGGTACACGCACTCGTAAGCTACGTGCGTTTCACGAAGACACGCCGTTGCCAAAAGATGACAATGTAGAGTTTAGAGCCATTCGTATTTTGGGCATAATAGATGCGCTGCGCACAACCTACCCCAAAAACGAAACAATGGGCGCTCGCTGGATGAAAAAACCCCATCGTCGTTTTCAAAATCGACCACCATTACAAATTTTAGTTGAAGAAGGTAATACCGGAGTAGACAGCGTATTGGCTGAATTAGATTGCTCGTATGCCTGGGAGCTAAGTGGTTCACAGGCTCGTTAAATAATTTTGTGTTCTGTGAGACTCATTGATACGAAATAAAGCTGTAATATTGTAAAGGCGTTTTTATTAATAGGTAAAAGCGCCGATTTAAACCAAAACATTCCGTTATTAATAAAGTGATTTATTTTTTCATCATGTTATTTGGCATAAATATCATCGCATCGTGCCGCCATAATAAAATCATTTATAAATAAGCCGCTTACGGTGTGCGTCCACCAGCTAATGGTTACCTTTCCCCATTCAATACATATTTTTGGGTGATGATTTTCATGCTCAGCTAAATCCGCAATTTGCATGGTAAATTCAATAGCCTGCGAATAATGTTTAAAGCTAAAACATTTAAAAATTTGCTGAATATTATTTTCACAGATAATGTTCCAGTCAGTCAATTGGCTTAAATGCTGTTGGCTTTCAGCGGCTGATAAAGCGGTATTTGAGGTGTTGCACGGCTGTAATGATTCTGTGGCCAAAGTGTTCATGTGTTATTCTCAGTGTATTCATTATTAAAATTATTAAACCAACAATGTGTATTCATGAAGCGTTAAAGATTATTTCAAGTATAGATGAATTCAGATCTATTTTAGCCGTAAAAAATGAAACCTACTTATTGGTAAGTCAATTACCGGCTAAAAAAGTGTATCTGCAATTTGAAGGTACACTAAAAGCAAAACCGGTTGTGTGGAATGCTTGCGTGCGGACAGTTGAAGACTATTCAGAGCGTCATGATGTTGGCTGTGATCCAAAGCAGTTTATTGATATTCAAATGGTAAAACACGGTTATTTGTTGGAAATTGCGCTTAACCTGGTGCAAATAGATCAAGCAGTAATAGAACGTACTATAATAATGATCAGAAAATATAAACAATTGCAGCCAGGTCGCCATGAGTATGGTGCGCGCAGCAAAACGCAATAACGTTAGCTAAAGTAAAAGCAAAATCGACGGGAAGTAAGATTTAGAATGAAGCGTATAATTGTGATTAACACTAAAGGGGGTTGTGGAAAAACCACCGTGTCGACCAGCCTTGCCAGTTTCTATGCGGCAAAAGGTGTGCATACCGCTTTGTTTGATTACGACCCGCAGGGTTCGAGTATGCGCTGGCTTAAACTTCGTGCCGATGAAAAACCCGATATTTATGGTGTGGTGGCGCATAAAAATTCGGCTAAAGCGGTGACCATGAGTTGGCAATTAAGGCTACCGGCTGAGACTCAACGATTAATTATCGATACACCTCCCGGTTTAGCGGGGCCAGATTTGAAAGAGCAATTAAAAGGCGTGGATAAAATTTTAATCCCCGTGTTACCTTCGCCGCTAGATATTTTTGCAACCGCAGATTTTATACGAGACTTATTGCTTGATGTAAAGGTCAGATTAAATGAGACCAGTGTGGGTATTGTGGTGAATCGGATGAAAAAAAATACGATTGCATTTCAATCGTTAGAGCGATTTTTAAATACCCTAAATATACCGGTAGTTGCTCGCCTTCGGGATTCGCAAAACTATTTGCATGCAACTGAAGCTGGCCTGGGCATACATGAGCTAAAAGGTAAGAATACTTATGTGGACAAGATGCATTGGAAGAGTGTGGTTGACTGGTTAGATAAAGATTAGTTTATCTAGCATTCGGTTGAGTGTTTAGGTGATGTTTTTATTTGCCACAAAAAAGCCTGCAAATAGCAGGCTTTTTTGTGAGCGTATTTCTGTTATTTGCGTCGACTAAACAAGCTCAAACCTGCAATACCGGATAACAGTAAAAACAGGGGGGCAGGAACAGGAACGGGTGTAATATTAAAGCCCGCGACCATCGCCAGGCGTTCTGTGTCATCCAGTCCTGAGATTTGCAGGTCGAGAATAGAATCAGTATCCAGTGCAAAGTCATCCAGTTCAATTAGTGCGGTGTAGATATCAAAGCCCTCGGCAGAATTTATATCAGTACTGGTGATACCGCCATTGAGTAAAGTTTGATATTTTTTCGTCAGACCGTCGAGTGGGTCAACGTAAGTAAATAAACTCGCCGTGTAGCTGACAGCGTTTCCTTCAATGGTGACATCAACTGTTGGTGTCAAAGTGTCCTGGTCACCACGAATAAAGTACAGTACCAGATCGGCTTCAGTACCATTATAAATATTTGATCCAAAAGTTAAGCCGATATTACCGGGGGCTTTGTCGCCATAAATATAGGTAGATAAGAGTTGGTCAGTGATGGCGCTGCCATCGTCAGTCGAGGTTATTATATTTGCACCACCCGTAATGACAGAGGCGGTAGCGGTGTCATCGAAAGCGTAAGGCCCCACACTAATAATGGCGGCATTCGATGCTTGTGAAAATGAGCAGATGGCGAAAGTTAGCGCTATTAATGATTTTTTCATATTCTTATATTCCATTACCGTTAGTTTGTGCGCTTAAATAAAGCGCCACCCGTATTCAAACTGGATGATGAGCCGGTTGGTGTGCTAACGGGAGTAATGGTTAAACCAGGAATTTGAGGTGCACTGGGTATGACAGGTGGTGCGGGAACGCGAACCACTGCAACGGCTTCACGTAAAAAAGCAGAGGTTTCATTTGCGCGAAAATTCACGTCAGGTGTTTGAGCGGGTGGAGGGGTGACTTTTGCGACTGGACCTGCAGCCGGTCGAAGGCCATTGGCCCATTTGCCCCAGGTGTAGACTGAGTCTTGTTCTACTGACATCGCCTGAAACGGCAATAACAACGCAATTGTAACTAAATATGCTTTTCTCATCATCTCAAAACCTTAAACATTTGTCGTAATAAACAAGCAATATAAATGCCAAAAGCAGCAAAGTGAATTATAAACAGGAGCTTAAGAGGTTAGAAATACTGCTGCTGTTAGTCTTGTTTAGGGTAGTGTCTTTCGCCCTGGCTCAATTATAAGCTGCAAGATGTTATTGTCCATAACCCATTTGAGTGCAAAGCCTGAATATAACATGTAAATATTTGATAAATATGAAATATTTGTTAAGAATGGCTTGAAAATAATAGATAAGCCGTAAAGGTAGCATTTTTATACAAGTCAGAGCATAGTAAGTTTGTAAGCATTATCGACAACGGCAAAAGGTTACTGTCGGTAATGTTTACAGTGGTCAGTGATTAAAAGAAATAACGGCGCATGTTAATTTCGAATACATTTCGATCGTAGGTGAAATCATCAATATTGGAATCGTTATTGGTGTAAGTGTACTGTGCGTTTAACGTCCATGACTTCAACGGGCCGCCTCGAAAATCGTGGCTCATACCTAAAACAGATAGCACTTCTGTTTCATCACGTATACTCGTATAGCCATTACCTGCAGATTTATATCGATAATCACGGGCGCTAACCGTCAAATAAGCTCGAGCGTCTTTCCAGGCGGGCATTTGTCCACCAACATAGATTTCACCACCGGTAGAATGCAAAGCACCAGTTTTGGCTCCGTTATCATGATATTTTAGCCCTGCCTGTATGCCAATTGATTGATCAGCATAGTATTTAGCAATATCCAGGCTCCACATCGTTAAGGTGCCTGTCAGGCCCTGATCAGCTGCCTGGTCATATTCACGCGCTAAAGTGATATTTTCAAAGGTGATTTCAAGATCTTTCATAATGCTATAGCTATATAGCGGGTTAATGCCGACAAAATCGGCATAGGCCTTGTTACCAAAATAGATTTTATCTAATTTAAAATTAAAAGCACCACGCCATGAATTCTCGACAATCAGGGCCGGGCCGGTGGTTAGTGATAACACCCCGAGATTAAAATCACTGTCACCAGACGTATGTGCTTTATTATAAGCGGTTGCTTGTGATTGCCACTCAAAGTCAGCGATTGATTGATTAATGTGAAGGGCCTGGCTGGCACGAGAACGGTGAGAATAAGTAAACATAAATTGGCCACCACTGCCGCTATTCTCCTCGCTGGTGGGGTTATTGCCAATATCTTTCGATACGCCTAAATTGATATTAGAGTCAGTAAACGCGCCTGCTGATAGATAGAAAGAGGAGGATGAGCGATCTTCAGAGCTTTTAATGTCGCCAGAAAGCTGTGCTAGATAGGCGGTAATGGTCAGCTTAACTTCGTCGGGGGTTTCCGGGTCATTTAACACTTTAGTCAGTTGATCTTTAGCGTCGTTGTAACGCCGGGTTAAATGATATGAAATAGCAAGTTCAAGACGTGCGCGATTTAAACCGGGTTGATTGTTGAGTATGGTTTCAAAGATTTCAATGGAATTAAAAAGTTCGCCATTTTGTCTGTATTTGATGGCCTCGTTGAACAGGGTCTCCGGGTCTATAGCCTCTTCTGCGAAGGCGTTCTGCATTAGTAGAACTGAGCATAAACAGCTTGAAGTCAGAATTTTGTTAATCATTTAAAAGTCCTTAAACACGAAACAATAAAAATTTTTTGAGATATTGACGTTTTTTATGGGGTTTTACAAGAAAAACTATCAGTACATTCCTTTATAGATGCTTCTTTTGGGTGGTGATTGTGTTTTTAAAAGCAGGCATAGCATAAAGATTAGACTAATATTATTGAGACAGTGGATAAATATAAAATAGAAGTAACGGTACAGGTAGAGCAAAGTATCTAACTTAAAGGGTTGAGTCGACAGGTTTGCAGAAACATAAACATAAACATAAATTATTCATTATTTCAGCGTGGTTGATATTAATGACCGTAATGCCGGTTGCGGCACAAGTCGGTTTATTTGGCTATCAGGAAAATGAGCGCATCGGATTAAAGTTGTTTCCACAATGGTTGTCGATGCTTGAGAGAAATTTAAAACAGCGCGCAAAAGATGCTGAATGTGAAATGCAGGAAAATCAGGCGTGCCGGATTAAAAAATGGCTGAATTATTTACACAGCATTCGACATTTGCCTAAATCTCAACAGGTAGACAAAGTGAATCGATATGCAAACCGGCATGATTACATTTTAGATATAGAAAATTACGGGACCGAAGATTACTGGGCTACGCCGCGGGAATTTTTGTATAACAACGGTGACTGCGAAGATTTTGCGATTACGAAAATGTTATCATTAAAAATTTTAGGTTTTAATATGAATGGCATTAGATTGGTGGTGCTGCAGGACACTAATCTGAGAATTGCCCATGCGGTATTGGCCATCGACATACAAAACGACATATTAGTATTAGATAATCAGGTTGAGGATGTTATTTCGCATAAACATATTGTGCACTATGTTCCCGTGTATGCGGTTAATGAAACAAAATGGTGGATGTTTTTGCCAGAATAGAAATTTAAAAATAGCAGCAATATTTTTATGAATATAAATATGAATAATAAATTAAACATAACCAGGTTTTCGCCAGCAGTTGCAAGTGCTTTTTTGCTTGTCTTTATTGTAGTGTGTTTGGTATTAATATTTGAATATGCAGAAAAAGAGCGAGCCAGAGATCTGGTTAACTGGCAGTCAAGGCTGGCTTTATTAGCCGAAATACGATCATCAAGCGTTGAAGACTGGATTGGCAAGAGGAAAAAGCAATTACATCGTTTGGCAGATAATCCGAGTTTAAAATTATTTTTAACGGAGCATGAAAATAAAACGCAAGGCAAATTAAAAATATTAAACGTTCAACAGGCTCACGTAAGAAATTTATTGAGAGTGAGTGCTGAGCGTTTTGGGTTTGCAGAAAATAAGGCGAGTATTAATAATTTAAACATAAATAATATCAGTGAATATGGTCTTGCTGTGTTGGGTAGCCAGCAGCAACTTATAATGTCAACTAAAGGGTTTGCGAAAAACATAGATAAAAATAAAACAACAATAGAGCGTGCCTATATTACCGCTCAGGCACAAATCATAAATTTATATGCAGGAGAGAAGCAGCAGCCAATTTATGGCTATGTTGTACCGGTGTTTAAAATACAAAATGCAGATTCGAAGAGTCCTGTAGGTGCGGTTATGTTGTTGTTAAACCCGCAAAAAAATCTATATGGAATTTTAGAAAATAAACAGAGCATTACCGAAACAGATGAAAGCCTTTTAGTTAGGCAGGAGGGGCCAAGTTTGATATACATTAGCCCGATTAAAGGCGCCTTTAAATTATTTCATCAGCTGCCAGATAATAACAATCAACTGGCCGCGTCTTATGCATTTCATAATCCCGGTGGATTTGCGAAAATGCGAGATTATCGGGGTGATTTAGTATTAGTGACGGGACGAAAAATAAATAATAGCCCCTGGCGGTTAGTGCAGAAAATATCGGCTAAAGAGGCATTGGCAGAATCAAATGAACATCAAAAGTTTTTGCTTACGACTTTTATTTTATTTGTGTTAATGATTGCCGCCGCCTTTATCGCTATATGGCGACATAGTACAAGTATTAGATTGCAGGCGATTAGTCAGGCGCTTGAATCACGTACGGCTTTGCTTGATGCGGTAACAAATAATATTCAGGAAAATATTATTCTACTGGATAAAAATAATCGGATTGAATTTATCAATCTTTCTTTGGCGAGCGCATTGTCCGTTATTGCGAAAGAGACGAAAGCAAAACACATAAGCAGTGTATTAGGTAAAGAAGCATCGGCATGTTTACTGGCCTGCGTGGATGAAAAAAATCATGTCAATGTGACTTCACTCAACCTGGCAGGTGAGGAGCGTGTCTATCATGTCACTTCAACCAGGCTGGTTGCGGGTGAGCATCAAAATGATACGTTATTTGTGCTGCATGATATTAGTGAGTTAAAAGAAGAACAGGAAAAACGTGAGCAATTAGGTAAGGGGATTATTGGCACCCTGGTGAAGGCAGTCGATTTGCATGATCCACATTGCGCCAATCACTCGGCCCGTACGCGGGATGTGGCAATGGCCATTGCGCGAGAAATGCAGTTAGGCGACCAGCAACTGGAAGCACTAGAGATGGCGTCGCTACTTGCGAATATAGGAAAATTATTTGTAGCAAAGGAAATACTCACAAAAATGCAGGCATTGACGAAAGAGGAGTCTGGGCAGCTTAAAAAGCATACGGAGTATGCTGTGGATATACTGGCAGAACTGTCTTTTAATGGGCCAGTGCTCGATATTATTTCACAAAAGAGTGAGAGACTGGATGGCAGTGGCTATCCAAACCGGCTGGCTGGGGCCGATATTATGCTCGAGGCCAGAATACTGGCGGTAGCCGATGCATTTGTTGCCATGGCCAGCTCACGTGCCTACCGGGAAGGTCGGGCAGTAAAAGAGGTTGTTGATATATTATTAGAGCAATCTGAAAGCAAATTTGATCGACACGTTGTCGCCGCATTATTTCATATTTCAGAGAATAAAGCCGACTGGCAAACATGGCAGAGTATTTAATATACGGATGTTAAATTAGTATATTAGCGTTATCTGTTTGTCTTTTGCGCCAATGACAGACATTATTCGTCTGTTAGCATAATAAAATGAAAACAAGTCAGGAGCTTGTGATAACCATGTATGAATCTTTTTACGGTCTTAAGGAAAAGCCATTTACATTATTACCTGATCCGGACTACTTGTACTTAAGCCCGAAGCACCAACGCGCCCTGACACTTCTCGAGTACGGGATGATGAATCATGCTGGTTTCAGTGTGATTTGTGGCGATACGGGTGCAGGTAAAACAACTCTCATTCGCCGCTTATTGAGCGAGTTGGGTGACGATACAAAAGTGGGCTTGATCACAAATACCCATCATTCTTTTGGCGAGCTGCTGAACTGGGTGCTAATGGCCTTTGGACTGGATGGCGACGGTAAAAGTAAAGCTCAGATGCATCAGATGTTTATTGAGTTTCTGATTGAGCAGTATGCCCAAAATAAACACTCTGTTTTGATCGTTGATGAAGCGCAGAACATGAGTGCAGATACGCTGGAAGAACTGCGTATGCTATCCAACATTAATGCTGACAAAGATCAGGTTTTGCAAGTTATTTTGGCCGGCCAACCTGCACTGCGTGAAACCTTGCGTAAGCCGGAACTGATGCAATTTGCGCAGCGTATTGCGGTTGATTATTATTTAGAGTCCTTAAGTCAGGAAGAAACGCAGGCTTATATTCAGCATCGCCTAAGTATCGCGGGTGCCCATAAAACTATTTTTACCAATGAAGCTTGTTCTGCAATTTTCAAATACAGTGGTGGCACGCCTCGGTTGATTAATTTGTTATGTGATACCGCATTGGTATATGGATTTGCGGAACAAAGTGAGAGCATAAGTGAGAAGCTGGTTCATGATGTTGTTCGAGAGCAGCACAATAATAGTATCATTCCGACATTTAATACTAGTCAAAACGATGCCTGGTCAAATCAGGGGACTGAACAGGTTGAGATAGAGGCCGCCTCTCATGTTAACCGCGAGCACGTGCAAAAGAAGCCCGATGCTAACGAACATTCAACAGAGGTACGAGTAGAGCATCATAAGGCAGATGAAGTTAGAGCGGGTTTATCTCATTCGTCGATTCAACAGGCGGCCAATGTGGCGTCAAGTGTGGCGGATAGTGTGGCAGCCAACATGGCAAGCAGTACAGTTAAACATGCCAGTCAGGCAGTACCGGTAAATCAATCAGAAGTGACTTCTGGTGTAGAGCAAGTTCAATCCCATGCCCAGACCTTTGCTGCGACTTCTGCAGAAAATAATAATGAGCAAACCCGAGAAGCAAAAGATGAGTCCAATGTAACCCCCATTAAACTGAATAAGGCTGAGGTCATTAATGATTCTCAAGATGTTAGATCAGAACAAAATAGTCGGCAAGCAGAAAATTTAGAGTCTGGCAAATCAACTTCTCAGGCTAAAGTAGAAAAAAAATCCGTAAGAAACGCCGATGTTAATTCAGATGTTAATACAGGCAATTATAATCGAGATGGTTTTACGGATACGATAAAAACGAATATTGATGAGCTGTCTGCTAAGCCAGGTGAGGAAGATTTAGGTGCTTCGCAGACAGCACGGTTTGCTGAACGCCGACATCGAGATGAGGATGTCTACCCGATTGTACATATTGAGGAAAATCCTAAAAAAGGTCTTAATGTTGTGTTATTGGCATTAGTGGGCGGGATGTTTGTCGCGTCACTAATAATGATGACGGCTGCCTGGATTATGTTTGGTAGTAGCGCAAATACCAATCAGCAAAGTGGACTGCAAATTGTAAATGAACAGGCAAAGCAAACAGTTGAAAATCGAGAATTAAAAGCCTTAGAAAAAGAGCGCGATGCGGCGCTGGCAGTAACCCGGGCGCTGGAAAGAGAGCGCGATGCAGCATTACAAGCGGCAAAAGCTCAGGAAGAAATACGTGCTGCAGAATTGCGAGTAGCTGAAATTATTGCAACTCAGGAGAGAGCGGCGTCGAAGCGATTACAGCAGGCCAGGGCACGTGCTAGAGAAGCAGAGAAAGCGGAGTCTAAAGCGCTTGCGCGTGAACTTAAATTAAAGCGTAAATCAGAAAAAAGAGAGGCAGAGTTAGAGCAACAACGGCTGGTTTTACTTCGAGAAGAAAGGCGACGACTGGATGCTTTGGTCGCAGAAGAGCAAATTATAAAACAGCAACAACGAAATCGTGCAGAACAAGAGCAAAGTGAGCAGATTGAGGTTGAAGTAAAAGCAGTCAAAGTAAAAAAAGCTGAGCCTAAAATAGAAAAACAGGAAAGTTTTTCAGCAAATCCATGTAATAGCCCGTCAGCAAAATTTCTTTCCACCTGTAAAAAATAATTATCGACTTTAAGTTTTTGATATTAATGCCGATGCGCTTTATGTTAAATATAAGCAATTCGTCGTTGGTTAAAATGTGAAACAGGTATAAGAAATAATAGCTGCATTCCTTAAACTTATTACATAGATATTAATTTGTAAATTTTTGCTATGTTAAAGGATTATGCATGAGTGCGAAATACAGTTTGATAGTAATTATTATTGTTGGTGCCCTGCTAACGATAAATACGCTTTGGCTTTCTCAGACAAAGACACAACTTTGTTCGAATTGCGAACAATCATTATAGACGTTTAAAACTCAATATTCTGCTGCGACTGGACTACACTTTAAGCTCCACATTATAAATTAGAGTGTGGAGCGCTTGTGTCGTTATTAATTGAATCTAAGTAATTGAGAGTGATATGTCGGAAGCCAAACAAAACCCAATCAGACATAATATGTGGCGTCGAACTAAAATTATTGCAACTCTGGGACCGGCTAGCAAAAGTGAAAAAAGCATTGGCCAGTTAATAGATGCGGGAGTCAATATATTTAGATTGAATATGTCGCATGGAACCCACGAAGAGCATCGACAGTTAGCTGCACGTATTAGAAAAATATCAGCCCGTAAAAAAGTGTACACGGGTATATTAATGGATTTATGTGGCCCGAAAATACGGGTTGGTGAATTTGAAAATGGTGAAATAGAACTAACCAGCGGTGAAATGGTTGTTGTGAGTTGCTCAATATCCCATGGACAGCAGGGTCTCATACCCTCGCAGTATAAAACTTTGTATAAAGATGTAAAAAAAGGAGAGCGGATATTGCTCGATGATGGAAAATTAGAATTAAGTGTAAAATCGATAACAGAGAAAGAGGTAAAGTGCGAAGTTATATATGGAGGTGTGTTAAAAAATAAAAAAGGCCTTAATCTCCCTGATTCAACGATATCAACCAATAGCTTTACCGCAAAAGATAAAAAAGATAGTGAGTTAGCCATTGAATTAGAAGCGGATTTTTTGGCTTTAAGTTTTGTGCGGGATGAACGGTGTATCAAAACGCTAAAAAAATATATTGAAAAATCGGGGGGCGATATTCCGATAATTGCCAAAATAGAAAAACCTGAAGCGGTTGCCTGTATAAACAACATTTTATTGGTTGCAGATGGAATTATGGTCGCACGCGGTGATTTAGGCATCGAAATGCAGGCGGAGCAGGTGCCACTCATTCAAAAAGATCTAATTAATCAGGCCAGGCTACATGCTAAGCCGGTAATTGTTGCCACTCAAATGCTGGAATCAATGATCACGAGTTCAAAACCGACCCGTGCAGAAGTCGGAGATGTTGCGACGGCTGCGCTATCCAGTGCAGATGCGGTTATGTTATCAGCAGAAACGGCCAGTGGCGAGTATCCGGTGTTAGCGGTTAATATGATGGATAAAATATTACATGAAATGGAAGCTTATCAATGGAAGCATGGAAAATTTGGTGAAGCAGATTTTGAGCGATGTGCTGAGAAGATTGAGCCAGACAGAAAAGTGATAGCGACAGCGGTAAAGTTACTGGCATCAGAACTTGATTTGCAGGGAATAATTGTGCCAACAAAAAGTGGTTCAACTGCTAAGGTGTTATCGGCCGATAGACCCAGCGCACCATTAATTGGCGTGAGTGGTAGTCAGGTTGTGTGCAGAAGGTTGTCGATAAACTGGGGTGTTGTGCCGATTTATATCGAAGAAAAAGTGATCAGTGACTGGCAGGGCTTATGTAATGAAGTGGCCGGCATGTGTGATCTGGCGGAGACAGGAAGCAGGGTATTACTCGTGTCAGGGTTTAGTGATGATGTTGAGCTTAATGAGCCCGTCATAAAGTTAATGAGAATCAAATCATGAATAGTCTAAATTGTACAAGTAAGTTGAACTGGTTCAGGCTTCATCAGACAGATTGATATTTTAGTTTCAATAGACTCTGATAACAGGCAATGACTAAACTAGCCAGAAGCGGTCGATCGTTGATTGCTATTTCCGATGCTCAGTTGCCCTGTTATGGAACATGACCATCAGGGACAGTCCGCTGCCCACTTCCAATAGGTATGGGCGCCCTGTCCCATGTGGTAATTCCGATCAGATGGGCAGTGCGATGAACGAACCCGCACAACTCTTGGTGGCCTCAATCAGGGGACAGAGCGCCAAAAAACAGCGGTCTTTCCCCGAGGGAGATGTTCCCTGGCAGGGCAGCTTGCCAACAAGCAAAGCAATCTAACGAACGTCCGCCTCAGGGTGTTTAGAGACCCTCATCGACAATCAACATTGTTAGATTCACTCTAAAGCGATTTTGAAATAAAGCAGATTAGGTTTTAGCAACTGCATCTAAATAATAATGCCCTGAACAGGACGCCGGAATTTAATACACCGTCTACAGTTTATAACCGGTCCTATTCTAGAAATACCAGCCCAATCCCATCCGGTTCATGGCGCACAACTTTGGCCCTGTTTATCGGTGGCTCTTCGCCGTCACCTAATTGATTTTTCAGGCGAACTTTGACTTCAGTATCTATCGTGGGTAAATCTATTTTATCCAGAATGAGATAAAGCCCGCCATCACTGATATTGCGAGTGCGAACATTAATGGTATCTTGACCTGGGAGAGTGAGCTCGATATCAACAATAAGCCCGATACGTAAGTGTTTTCTATTTTCAGCAGACATAATTCATTAGTATTTTTAAACCAGTACTCACTAATAATAGTAGTCAATTTTGAATTTGCACAGAATTTAAAATTTGCTCGATATCTTTAAGCCATAAGGCAAAGACTGGCTTTAACTCGGGCAGTTTGAACAGGTCATTATAAATGGTCGGGTTTACGCTAATCAAAATGGTATTATCTTGTTCTGCAAATATCGCAATTTTCAAGGGCAGGTAAGGAATAAGCTGCGGATACTTAGCTGACAGTTGTTGTATCTGCTTGCCTTTGCCAAAAAACACCACACGATATTTATCGGTTTTGTAGCCTTTCTTGCTAAGGCCGACATCTACGCGCTGTACTCGACTCAACTCATAGCCTTGCTTACGAATAGCGCTCTGTAGCGTTGCCATTGTTTCAGGAAAAGCCTCAGATGACCTAATCATTAGCATCTCGCCGGTGACGACAGCGTGACTAATGCTCATATAAAGCAGGCTGGCAGCAATGAATAATATGTGCAGTAACTTCACAGACTGGCATCCTCTAATATGCTGGTATAAACATCATGCATCTTATCGCAAGATTCATCGAGCTCGTTATTGTTAAATAGCTGGCTTAGGTGCTTGGGGTTAATCGACATCATTTGTACCTTGCCATCCTGCTCGGTGACGGTAATGCGGCAGGGTAGAAACATACCTACGCGCGGGTCAATCTTTAATGCATCATAGAGAAAACTGAAACTACAAAAATAAATAATCGTTTGCTTAGGTGCGTCATTACCCGCTGTTGAAGCTTTAGATGTATCGACTTTAAAACCATGGGTGAGAGCCTGATTTCGAATATGCACAAAATTAGAGCCAGTGATTGCACGTTTTACATTATTAATGGTTTCATTAAATGAATAGGGTGAATCCATAATCAGGCTCGCCGGTTCATCGTGATATACCGCCTTATGGCTAACCTGGTTTTGCTGAAAGCTACGGATATAGCTGACTAAATCATTGATATTTTTTTCGTTTAGCCCAAGCTGCTTTGCTGATGGCATGGGTGTATTTTTACGCCCGTGAGTAATGATGTAGTGCAGCATTTCATCGGGAGCAGAGTTTAACAAGCCCTGATTATTTAGCGCTGGCGGAGTGATAGCGATTCCACTCGGGCGGGAGAAATGCAAGCCAGAGCCTTTACCGCCCTGCGCATGACTGCCATGGCAGGAGGTACATTTTTCTTTATAGAGTGCCTCACCGGCAAGTTTGCCGCCAACAATGGTATTTTGGCTCCAGTTAGGCGCCGGGCTTGTACGCCAGCTGTCTATATATTGAATGATGGCGTCGATATCAGACTCCGACATCCAGTAAAAAGATGGCATGATGCGGTCAGGGCGACCCAGACGAATGGTTTGTTTCAGATAATGACTGTCAGCGGATTTAAGAAAATCGTCGTTGGCGAGAGGGATGCCCATTCCACCTTGTCCGTCATTGCCATGGCAAATTGAGCAGTTGTTTAAATAAAGTTGCTCACCTCGATTGCTGGCAAAGCTGAAGTGAAAAATACTCAGACCAGATAAAAGTAATAATAAAAGTAGTCGGCGAAATGGCATAAAAAGATAATCGTTGTTAATATGATAATCGAGATAATAGCATGGCTATATTGTTTTTTTTTGAATTAAATCAACTGAAGACAATTTTATAAAGTTTATGGGCTAAGTAGAAACAGGCAATCAGGCATCTGATATGTCGTTCCATATCTTTTTAAGGCGTTTAGCCGAAACCGGTTCAAGGGTTTTAATTTCCTGAGCAAAAAGAGAAATGCGATACTCCTCTAAGAGCCATCGATAGGATTCCAGTTGTTGAGAATGCTGCTGGTTTTTAGCTAAAGCCACTGCGCGCTTTTTGTAATCATCCCACAAAGCAGATATTTCTATTCTAGCCTTACGGTCACGGTCCGGGTTGCTTTGTATTTTATCCAGACGTTTATCAATGGCCTTTAGATAACGAGAGAAGTTATTTAAATTATCAATGCGAGTTTCTAAGATAAAGTTTTTATGAAATAAATTATTTAACTGTTCCTGAATATCGCTCATTGCATCCAGCCAGTTAAGGGGTGGGTTCTTTAAGCGTTTTTTAAGCAGATGATAGGCGTCTAAAATCTCAGCCAACTGCTGAGTAAATTGATTAAAAGAATCATTAATGTCCTGTCGATTGGTAAGTAATTCTTCAAAATCAATTTTAGATGTAGGTAGGTGCTGAGTAAAAAGTAGATCGATAATGCGATACATGACCTGAGATTTCAAATGATCACAGTTACCGATAGAGATAAATTTCACACATAAGTTTTGTTGTTTAGACAGCGAGGACTTTAAGTGTTTTATGGGTTGAGATAACGCTTTAATAAACAGCTGGCGTAGACCATTAAAGTGCATTATATGAGCTTCGCTCTTAGAGTGAATAACTCGAACATTAACTTGCTTGCCCTTGGCTGATAACACCGGGTAAGCTTTGGTTACGATGCCATTATTATTTATTTCAATACTATCAGGAAGTGTATCTAAAATACTGTAATCAACATCGTCCTGCTCAATGCTCAACTGCTGTTTTTGGGTTTGGGTATTGTTAATAAACCCTGAAAACTCTTGCTGTAAAAGGCTGAGGTCACGGCTTTGCTTTATGGTTTTTCCATCGGAAGAAATGACCCGATAATTAAACGATAAATAGTCTGCTAATTTGTTTCCCTGCCATACATCATAGGGAATTTCTGTGCCGGTAATTTTCTTTAAATGAGTCGACATGGCAGTTGTTAAGCGAGTTTGTCCGGGTGTTAATTCTTCGAAGCACAGCTCTGCAAAGTTAGGTGCAGGTACAAAATTTTTTCTAAGTTGTTTGGGAAGCGATCGAATAAGTTCAGTCATTTTTTCAAGCAAAAGACCGGGCACTAGCCAGTCACAAATGGTGGGGTTTAATGAAGGCAGGCCTGCGCTGGGTGTAATTAATGTTATACCATCACAATGATGACTGGGATCAAAGTGGTACTCGAGAGGAAAGCGAATATCGTTGATTAATATCGAATCTGGAAATAATTTATCAGAAACATGATCAGCATTATTTTTCATCAAATCATCAGGATTTAACATTAATGCATCGGTGCTGTTAAGTTTAACCCACTTGTTTAATTGTGGGCCACTGTAAATGTTGTCGGGTAAGTGCTGGTCGTAAAAGTCATACAAATCTTCATCATCAATCAGTATGTCCTGGCGTCGTGACTTTGCCTCAAGGGTTTCGATATCATCAATCAGTTGGCGGTTTTTAATGTAAAAATCATGCTTGCATTCAAAGTCGCCCTGCACCAGCGCGCAGCGAATAAAAATTTCACGTGATTCTTGCGGGTTAATCGGGCCGTAGTTTACTTTGTTGCCGGGATTAATTAATAGCCCAAACAGTGTTGATTTTCGGGTGGCTGAAACCTGCGTTGATTTTTTCTCCCAGTGGGCTTCGGTATAACTGTGCTTAATTAAATGCGCTGCTTTATCTGCAATCCATTGAGGTTCGATTTTCGCAAGATGTCGCGCATACACTTTTTGGGTTTCAACTATATCAGATGCCACCACCCATTTAGGGCCGCGATTAAATAGACCCGAGCCGGGGAAAATATGAAATTTTCGCTGCCGACATCCCTGATATTCATGGCCCTCATCTTTAAAACCAATCTGGCTTAAAAAGCCCGTAATGAGTGCACGGTGAATTGGGTCGTAGCTTGAATCAGTTGAATTAAATTTAAGTTTTAATTCATTGAGCATTTTTTTAATTTGCCGGTGGGTGTCTATCCATTCACGCATGCGCAGCCAGGAAATAAAATGGTCTTTGCACCACTTGCGTAACTTGTTACCAGATAATTCCTGCTTAGTTAAATGGTATTGCTGCCAAATGGTTAGCCAGCTAATAAAATCGGACTGTTTGTCGGTAAATTTTTTATGGGCTTCATCGGCAGCTTGTTGTTTGTTGAGAGGGCGCTCTCGCGGATCCTGCACGGCAAGTGCAGATACAATAATTAAAGCCTCAGTTAAGCAATGTTCTTTTTCAGCCTCAATTAAAACTCTGCCCAGTTTGGGGTCAATGGGTAAACGTGCAAGCTGCTTTCCAAGAGGGGTGATTTTATGATGATTATTGATGGCGCCGAGTTCGTGAAGGAGCTTATAGCCGTCGCTGATTAATCGACTGTCTGGTGGTTCTACGAACGGAAAATCTTCAACATGTCCAAGTTGCATCTGCTCCATTTGTAAAATAACAGCAGCTAAATTGGTGCGTTGAATTTCGGGATCGGTAAACTCACTGCGTAAATTGAAATCTTCTTCAGAATACAGGCGATAACAAATGCCGGCACTCACTCGCCCGCATCGACCTTTGCGTTGATTGGCGGAAGCTTGTGATATGCGCTCAATAGGCAGGCGTTGAATTTTACTTCGCCATGAGTAACGAGAAATACGTGCCAGCCCACTATCTATAACATATTTAATGCCCGGAACCGTAAGCGAAGTTTCGGCTACATTAGTTGATAAAATAATTCGCCGTTTGCCACCGCTACTTTTAAAAATTTTATTTTGTTCAGCGGCTGACAGGCGTGCAAGTAAAGGTAAAATTTCAGTGTTATGTAAATTTTGTTTTGATAAGTAATCAGCGGTTTCACGAATGTCGCGCTCACCACTTAAAAAAACCAGAATGTCGCCGTAACTGTGATGGGTGATTTCATCCACACATTCGGAAATGGCATTTTGTAAATCACGGGTTTCACCCTCATTATTTTCAGCGCTGCGATATTGCACTTCAACGGGAAAAGTTCGGCCAGATACTTCAATGACCGGAGCATTATTAAAGTGCCTGGCGAAACGTTCAGGGTCGATAGTTGCGGAGGTAATAATGATTTTTAAATCACGGCGTTTGCTGATCAGTCGTTTGAGGTAGCCCATTAAAAAATCAATGTTTAAACTGCGCTCATGGGCCTCGTCAATAATTATGCAGTCGTATTGATTGAGAAATGCATCATGATGTATTTCAGACAATAAAATGCCATCGGTCATGAGCTTAATTAAACTGTGTTCACCCAGTGCGTCACTAAAGCGCACTTTGTAGCCGACGATCTTGCCGGGTTCAGATTTAAGCTCTTCGGCAATTCGAGTAGCCACAGAGCGCGCTGCCAAACGTCGTGGTTGAGTATGACCAATCATGGCGCGAATGCCCAGGCCCGCATCAAGACACATTTTAGGTAGCTGTGTGGTTTTGCCCGAACCGGTTTCACCACAAATAACAATCACCTGATTGTCTTTAATCGCCTGGATAATTTCATCACGCTTTTGGCTGACAGGCAAGGCTTCGGGGTAGTCTGTGTGTGGCTTATTTTGCAGACGCATTTGATATTGTTGAGCAGAAGATTCAATGAAATGTTGTAGTTTGACAATATGGTCGTCGACGGGTTTACTTGTCTTTATTCGCGATTCAATGGATTGAATTTTGCGCCGTGCAGCAAACTGATCTTTCAGCATAATGAGTGAAAGGGATTTTTTAAACTGATTAATTTGGTTTTGGATAGAAGTCATGCTTATATAAATGGTGATTAACGTATCATAAATTAAATAGTGCTTAGCTTAAAGTTGATGTAGTGGGTGAGTTGGTTAATTATGAACTATATAAATAGTGATGTATTGAAATTTATGCAGATTGGCCTTGTACATGCATTATATTTTATTAATAAGTAAATGTGTCATTTTACTGGCTATATCAAGGCATTTTGTTTGTTTTTTAGAAAGCGGGGTAGGGAGAGCATGAATCCATGGAAAAAATTAAAGTATTCAAACTATTCGGCAGGGTTGCTGCTGATGATTATGTTTGCATCATTTTCAGTGCAAGGTGCTACTTCTCGGCCATGGCCTATCATTACCTTTACGTGTGATAAGGTAAAAAATGAAGTAAAAGTAAAAAATGAAGTAAAGTGGGGCGAGGCCGGGAAAAATTTCAAATTTAGTGCAATAAAGGGCACTTATAACCCGTGGGAGCTGGTTGCTTTTGAGGATCGCGCAGGACGACAACTGGTTTCTGAAAAAGCACAACTTAAATTGAGTTGTAAGTTAGGTACCAAAACATATCGCTTTGTGGTTAAACCCAAAATATTTAATACCAACTTTAAAGGCAAGTGCGGTGACCGTTTGTCAGTCAGGGTTTCAATTTTTAGAAATGACGTGCCTCTGTTAGTCGAGAAGGCTATGGAATCCTTTTGTTTTGGTAATGCGCCGGTATTGCGAGGCATTAAAATCAAGGGTGACACGGGTAGCGTTAAATTTTATGAAGTTCCGAGAAGCCGGTTTTATTAAGCAGGAGCGCTATTACGCCAGGCTTTTAAGCTGCAATGCAGTGACTTAAATATCGCTAAGTTCAGAAAAAATCATTAGTAACTTTAAACATCTGCGCCTTAGAGGGTGAAGCGGTTAAAAAATTAAGTACATAATTTTAGGGTGAACGCCTGAAGGCGGAAGCCGTAAGGCCGGACAATCCTCTTGGCGAAGAATGAACGAAGTGAATGGCGCGCCCTGGAGGGTGAGGCCGTTAAAAAATTATGTTAATAATTTTAGGCAGAACGCCCGAAGGCGGAAGCCGTAGGGCAGGACAATCCTCTTGGCGAGGAATGAACGAAGTGAATGGCGCGCCCTAGAGGATTCGAACCTCTGACTTCCACCTCCGGAGGGTGGCACTCTATCCAGCTGAGCTAAGGGCGCGCAGGCGCGGCAGTATACCAGAATAATAATACCTCATCATTTGAATACTGAAAATAAGCGAAGTTTATAGTCCATAATCGTATACCCCATAAATCTGGCGCTTAATCTTTGTGCTGTATCACCACAAAAAGCCCGCTGCTTGCGGGTTTTTTGTGAGTTTGAGTCGAGTAATCTGAGACCGTGCACGAAACCCTAATCTGAAATATAATGTGCGGCCTTTATAAAAATTATAACGCCAGAGACCTAGCCCATGCCAAGCTCAAAAATCATCTATACCGAAACTGACGAAGCCCCCGCGTTAGCAACCTATTCATTGTTGCCGATTGTGCAGGCATTCACACGAGCCGCCGGTGTCGATGTGGAGACGCGGGATATATCGCTGGCGGGTCGAATTCTGGCGAATTTTTCGGATTATTTAACCGATCCGCAAAAGCAGGGCGATGCGCTTGCCGAGTTAGGTGAGTTAGCGAAAACGCCTGATGCCAATATCATAAAGTTACCCAATATCAGCGCCTCTATTCCGCAATTAAATGAAGCGATTAATGAATTGCAATCTCAGGGTTTTGCTGTGCCCGACTATCCTGAAGCACCAAACGATGATGCGCAGCAGACGATAAAAGAGCGTTATGCAAAAGTGTTGGGCAGTGCAGTGAACCCGGTGTTGCGAGAAGGTAATTCAGATCGACGAGTGGCGGGGCCGGTAAAAGAGTATGCACAAAAAAATCCACACTCAATGGGCGAGTGGAGCAGCGATTCAAAATCACATGTGGCGTCAATGTCGGCCGGCGATTTTTATGGCAGTGAACAATCTGCCGTTATTGATACCGCCGGTGAAGTAAAAATTGAATTGTTTTCAGATGATGGCAACCGCACTGTTTTAAAAGAAAAAACGGCGTTGCAAGCGGCAGAGGTTATTGATGCATCAGTGATGAGCTGTAAAGCCTTACGTGCCTTTTTTACAGAACAAATTGATGAGGCAAAAGCGCAGGGCGTGTTACTTTCGTTACACCTGAAAGCGACCATGATGAAAGTGTCTGACCCGATTATTTTTGGTCATGCGGTGAGTGTTTATTTTAAAGATGTGTTTGAAAAGCATGCCGTTACTTTTGAAAAGATTGGGGTCGACACGCGCAATGGCTTAGGTGATGTGTATACAAAAATTGCGAGTCTGGCCGATGATCAGTGTAAAGAAATAGAAGATGATATTTTAGCTGTTTACAAAACCCGCCCAGAACTGGCGATGGTGAATTCGGATAAAGGTATCACAAACTTGCACGTGCCAAGTGATGTCATTGTCGATGCGTCTATGCCAGCAGCATTGCGCTCATCGGGAAAAATGTGGGGCACAGATAATAAATTACACGATACCAAAGCGATGATTCCCGATCGTTGTTACGCGGGCATTTATCAGGAAGTCTTTAGCTTTTGTAAACAACACGGCGCGTTTGATGTAACGACCATGGGCAATGTTAGTAATGTTGGTCTGATGGCGCAAAAAGCCGAAGAGTATGGCTCTCACGATAAAACATTTCAAATTGAAAATAACGGCACGGTAAAAGTGAGTGATGCAGCGGGTCATGTTTTATTAGAGCATAAAGTTCAAACCGGTGACATCTGGCGCATGTGCCAAACTAAAGACTTACCCATTCAGGATTGGGTCAAGTTAGCCGTTAATCGAGCAAAAGCCACAGGTCAACCAGCGATTTTCTGGCTAGATAAAAATCGTGCGCATGATGCAAACATCATTGCAAAAGCCGAAACGTATTTAAAAGATCACGATACCAAAGGACTGGAAATAAAAATCATGTCGCCGGTGGATGCGATTAAATATACTTTAGATAGAGTGAAGGCCGGGCAGGATACTATTTCAGTTACCGGAAATGTATTGCGTGACTATTTAACTGATCTGTTCCCCATTTTAGAATTAGGTACCAGCGCAAAAATGTTATCCATTGTGCCACTGCTGGCCGGCGGAGGTTTATTTGAAACCGGTGCGGGTGGCTCAGCGCCAAAACATGTGCAACAGGTTTTAGATGAAAATCATTTGCGTTGGGATTCGTTGGGTGAGTTTTTAGCGATTGCGGTTTCGCTGGAAGACCTTGCTGAAAAAACCAAAAATGCGTCGGTAAACGTTTTAGCTGAAGCCTTAAATAAAGCCAATAGTTTATTTTTAACAAATAATAAATCGCCATCACGTAAAGTCGGTGAGCTAGATACACGGGGCAGTCATTTTTATTTAGGTATGTACTGGGCGCAGGCACTAGCCGAGCAAACGGATGATAAAGCGTTACAGGAAAAATTTACACCCATAGCAAAACAGTTAACTGACAATGAAAATAAAATTGTTGGTGAGCTAAATGCAGTGCAGGGAAGTCCTGCGGATATTGGTGGCTATTATCATTCTAATAAAGTGAAAGCATCAACTGTAATGCGTCCGAGTCAGACATTGAATTCGGTAATCGATAATATTTAGTTTCCTGGTTATTCTGTTCTGGGGCTATCGTCTGGGTATATTCGCCCGCTTTTAAAAAAGCCAGGAGAATATACCAAAGAATTAGTTGATGAAGTGATTCTATTACGACATAAAGCGATCAAGCGATCGGTAAGAAATGGCTTCGCTTAAATGTTGTGCATTAATTTCATCGGCATTATCCAAATCAGCAATCGTACGACTCATGCGTAAAATTCGATGGTAGGCGCGTGCCGATAATTTTAGTTTTTCCATTGCCTGATCCAGTAAACTAACTTCAGTTGGCTTGAGTGTGCAATACTTTTCGGTTTCACGGCTACTCAATTCAGCATTGGTTTTGCCGCATCGTTGCAGTTGTTTTTTAAAAGCCACTATCACGCGTTTTTTTATCATGTCAGTGTTTTCTGCTTTATCACTCTTTTCAGTCAATGCTTTTCGATCAATCGCTGGCACTTCAATATGAATATCAATACGGTCGAGCAAGGGTGCAGAAATTCTTGAGCGATGTTTTAACTGTTGTTCGTGAGTACACTGGCATAGCGATTTACCATCACAGTTATAACCTTGAGGGCACGGATTCATGGCGGCAATTAATTGAAAGTTAGCAGGAAATTCAGACTGCCGTGCGGCTCTGGAAATGGTAATGCTGCCGGTTTCTAATGGCTCGCGCAGCACGTCTAATGTGTGGCGATCAAACTCGGTGAGTTCATCTAAAAAAAGCACGCCATTATGTGCCAATGAAATTTCTCCGGGCTTAGGATTTGAGCCACCACCCACCAAAGCGACCCCAGAAGCGGTGTGGTGAGGTGCGCGAAACGGTCGCTGCCCCCATTCGTTTATATCAAATCCCTGGTGGCTAATGGAACGAACCGCGGCAGTGTCGATTGCCTGTTGCTCGGTCAAGGCGGGGAGCAGCCCGGCAAGGCGTGAAGCCAGCATCGTTTTACCGGTGCCGGGTGGCCCTACCATCAGCATATTGTGTCGACCTGCAGCCGCAATTTCTAAAGCGCGTTTAGCGCGATGCTGACCTTTAACGTCGCTCATATCGAGAGAGTTAAGAGCTTGTATTGTCTGTAAGGCCTGCGGGCGTTGTAAGTCTTCCTGTTGATGTAGGTAGCGACAAATATCGAGTAAATGATCAGCCTGAAAAACATCAGCTTGTGGAATGAGTGCCGCAAGGGTGGCCGAGTGGGTCGGCAAAATTAAGGTGTTGTTTAGCTTTAGAGCGCCCATTGCGACGGGCAATGCGCCACTAACTGGGCGTAGCTCACCGCTTAGTGCCAGTTCACCGTGAAATTCAAACTGCGCTAAATTTTCGTCGGGAATTTGTTTGGAGGCGGCGAGTATGCCGATGGCGATGGGTAGATCATAGCGGCCGCCATCTTTAGGTAAATCCGCCGGCGCCAGATTGATGGTGATGCGTTGCATGGGAAAATCGAAACCAGAATTAATAATCGCAGCACGCACCCGGTCTTTGCTTTCACGTACCGCCGCTTCCGGTAAGCCGACAATCGATAAGGCGGGCAGGCCACTGGAAATATGCACTTCAACACAAACCGGCAGTGCAGTGACGCCACTTAAGGCCTGGGTGTTGATGGAGGCGTAAGACATGGATTCCTTTCCTTTTCTTTTTGTGATCAGCCTAAAACTGACTCAGCTTTATTCGATAGGGTTACGCATTAATTGACGGCTGCTTATTTTAGTTTTTCTACTTGTGCTTCCAGCTCTTTGAGTTTTTCCAGTGTACGCGCAAGTAAAGCGCTTTGCACATCAAACTCCTCGCGGCTCACCAAATTCATTTGGCGCAGGCTGGACTCTAAAACCGAGCGCAAATTTTGTTTAGCATCGGCTTGCAGGGTTTTGATGCCTTCGGGTAACGCGGCAGAAAGTTTATCGACCAGGTCGTTAATGTTTTGATTGTTGATCATATTTAAGTGCCCTATATAAATTTACCTAAGTGTACATTAATTAATATGCACCTGCTTTGTGCAATAGATGGCACCAATATGGGGCGCGGCACGTAAAAGCGAACTATTTTTGTGCGCAGAGAAGCTGGATAATGAAAAAATATAATATTAGATAACCCTGTAAATAGTTGATTTATATAAGATATATCTAGTTGGCACGCCTGCTGCTTTGTTTATCGTCACAATTTGTAAACATTAATCAGGGGTTTTTACATGAAAAAGCTAAACGTATTAGCAATAAGCGCTGCTGTAGCGGGTGCATTATTAAGTGGCACAGCTGTAGCTGCAGGTGACTTTACTGGCAACATTGGGCTATCAAATAACTACATGTGGCGTGGTGTAACGCAAACTGATGATCAGGCAGCGATTAGTGGTGGGCTCGACTATGGGCATGAGTCTGGTGCGTATGTAGGTACCTGGGTATCGAATACTGATTTCGGTGACAATGTCACTGAGTCAAATGGCAGCTATGAAATGGATGTTTACTTTGGCTACGGTGGTGAAGCTGGTTCGATAGCCTATGATGTTGGCTATATATACTATGCATACCCACTTGATACGGATGCGGATTTCTCAGAAATCTATGGCGGTGTTGATGTAGCAGGTTTTGAAATTGATCTGGCATTGACGATTGATACCGATGCAGGTGGTGATGATTCAAATCTTTATGCTTCAGTTGGTTACACATTCGATTTAGGTAATGAGCTGAGCTTAGGTCTGTTATACGGCAACTATGAGTTTGACGACGATGCTGCTGAAGATTATAGCCATTACTCCGTGGCTTTAGCTAAAGGCGATTTCTCATTTGCTTTACAGGCTAATGACATCACAGGTGATGACGACATGCGTGCCGTTGTTTCATGGGGCAAAGAATTCGAGCTTTAATTTTTTAATGGCAGGCGAATTGTCGGCTGCTATTTTTGCCTGTACTACAGGCTTTTTTTCTGGAGATGATTAATGAAATTAATTTCTGCAATTATTAAACCCTTCAAGCTGGACGATGTGCGTGAAGCATTATCTGAAATCGGCGTGCAAGGTATTACTGTGACTGAAGTGAAAGGCTTTGGTCGTCAAAAGGGTCACACTGAGTTATATCGCGGTGCTGAATATGTTGTTGATTTCCTTCCAAAAGTAAAACTGGATGTGGCGGTTGATGATGGCATTGTTGAACAGGTGATTGAATCAATCCGTAATGCGGCTAACACGGGCAAAATTGGCGATGGCAAAATATTTGTTTATCCCGTTGAGCAGGTTATTCGTATCCGTACCGGCGAAAGCGGTCCTGAAGCACTTTAATTTTTATTGAGGGTTATACAAAGTGGAAAATCAAATTTTCGAACTTCAATATGCAATGGACACCTTTTACTTTTTGGTGTGTGGCGCATTAGTTATGTGGATGGCCGCGGGCTTCGCAATGTTAGAAGCGGGTCTGGTTCGTTCAAAAAATACGACTGAAATATTAACCAAGAATGTCGCCTTATTTGCGGTTTCCTGCATTATGTATCTGGTTTGTGGTTATGCAATTATGTATGACAACGCGATGTTCCTGACGGGTATTCAAGGTGGGGAGACGTTAGTTGCGGATGCATTAGCGGCATCTAAAGAGAATGGATTTGGTGGTGATTCTGTTTATGCAGGCGCATCAGACTTTTTCTTCCAGGTAGTATTCGTAGCAACCGCTATGTCAATAGTATCGGGTGCGGTAGCGGAGCGTATGAAGCTATGGGCATTTCTGGCGTTTGCAGTTGTTATGACAGGTGTTATCTATCCACTAGAAGGCTCCTGGACCTGGGGTAGTGCATCTGTTTTTGGCATGTACACACTGGGTGATCTAGGCTTCTCTGATTTTGCCGGTTCAGGAATTGTGCACATGGCCGGTGCAGCCGCTGCGTTAGCCGGCGTTATTTTGCTCGGTGCACGTAAAGGTAAATATGGCGCAAATGGTCAAATCAATCCTATTCCAGGTGCAAACTTGCCAATGGCAACGTTAGGTACATTCATTTTATGGATGGGCTGGTTCGGATTTAATGGCGGCTCTGTATTAAAGCTCGGCGATATCGCTAATGCAAACGCTGTGGCCATGGTCTTTTTAAATACGAATGCGGCGGCTGCCGGTGGTGCAATGGCCGCGTTGATTGTGGCACGTTTAAGATTCGGTAAAGCGGATTTAACCATGTTACTAAACGGTGCGCTTGCGGGATTAGTGGCGATTACAGCTGAGCCTTCAACACCGACAGCATTACAGGCAACTTTGTTTGGTGCAATCGGTGGTGTATTAGTGGTATTCAGTATCACGCTGTTAGATAAGCTAAAGATTGATGATCCCGTCGGTGCTATCTCAGTACACGGTACTTGTGGTTTGTTAGGCTTGTTATTGGTGCCATTAACTAATGACGGCTCTTCATTCTCGGGCCAGCTAATTGGTGCGGCGACTATTTTTGTTTGGGTCTTTGGCGCAAGCTTCGTAGTCTGGATGGCGCTTAAAGCAGTTATGGGCTTACGAGTGAGCGAAGAAGATGAATACGAAGGAATGGATCTCGTTGATTGCGGTATGGAAGCTTACCCGGAATTTACAACCAAATAGCGTGGTTGGTAAATGCCAGTAGAGAGGGCTCCTGCTGGTTGTGGTCGAAGCCGGTGCATTAGCACCGGCTTTTTTTTGCCAGAAAAACATTGGCTAACATGAATATGCCAGCATAAATATGCTAGATTAAATGTGCTAGGATAGTTTGAGTGAATGTAAAAATGACAACGGAAAAACGGTGAGAAAAAGATCCATGTTTAAAAGAGTTTTAATAATTAGCGGGCTATTTATTTATACAATCAATGCGCCTGCTGAAATATATAAATGGGTTGATGAGCAGGGAAAGATTCATTACGGAGACAGGGCGCAGGTGAATTCAACTGAAATGGATATTGTGGTTACAAAGAAAGCCAATGTAAAAATAAGTGAGAGCAGAGAAATAAAACGACAGAAGCTGTTAGATGCTTATGCTGAAGATAATAAACGCGAGACAAAAGAAAAAGAAGAATTAAAAAAACAGAAGAAAAAATTAGAGCGAAATTGTGCGTACTCTAAAGACAGGATAAGGCGTTATGAGCGCGCCAGGTCTTTGTATAATTTAGATAAAGATGGAAATCGAATTACGATGAGCGATGAGGAAAGGCAGAAAGCCGTGTCGGGGTTGAAAAAAGACATTAAAAAACACTGTAAGTAGCCATATAAGATTTTAGAGCTGATTGGCAGAATAAAGGTGCTACCCAATTTTTCTGAATTGTTTCTTTTGTGTGGGTTTAGTAAATAAGGCATCGTGTTTACATGCTGATGATAGGCCCTTGTTTAGTTCCGCAGTAAAATCAGCCGCATCTTTTTCAAGTTTTTTAATGCCCTTTCTGTTTACAAAAATCAGGCTGCCAGTATTCGTGTTGATAAGAGATAAACGCAATCTTCTAGCAGGGGTGGAGGCATTAATATAAATCTCAAACCAAATACCGGGCTTTACTGAAGAGGGCAGAGATGCGATTTTTTGCAAAATATCTTGCTGGTTGTTTTCAGCGGGGTTAGAGATATAATTTGAGGTATGTATTACCTGGTTAAAGTGAGTGATTAAGGATTTCATTGACACTTCGACTAATTCTTTCTGATTGTAGGAAAGAAGAGTATGGTTGTTCTTACGAACAATGTTCATGTAGTTTTCTTTCAATTTTTTGTGTTGCTGAACGTTGCTTATGCCTTGAATAGCGCTTAGTAGTTCACTGTAGATGTTTGATGCGTTGTGCCAGTGCTGGCTGCTGTCGCCATACTGTTTAATTATCTGATAAAAAGTAGATGGCCATAATTTGAGAATTAAATTCTGGCAAGGTTCGGGAACATTGTGACCCTTAATACAGGCTTTAATTTTGTCGCTTACTCGGGTTTTAATTTGCGATTCTTTTTCAGACTGCGGTAAATTGTGCTTGGTATCTGGAGTTTCTAATGATGAAATTAGCTTTTCCAGTTGTTGATTAATAATGGCGAATTTATTGGCGTTGGGTTTGGCGTTGTATAACTCAGAAAGTATGCGTTCGGTTTTTAAAATTGTTGTGCTATCAATAGCGTAGTTGGTTAGCCGCTTGGTAATAAATAGAGTGCGTCGAGCCGGGTGCTTTGGATTAGAAATAAAGCTTGGGTCTGAAAGACTTAAATTGTGTATCGGGAGTTGTAGTCGCAGTAATGAAATTTTTAATTCAGCGGGCATGCCCGGGTCATTACTGATAGCGTTGAAAAGTTGCTCGATAAATTCAGAAAGCTTGTCACTCATAATTTCTAACCGTACATTATTATGCAGATTTAAATGCGTTATACAAATTATGCCCATAGTTGACGTTAAAAATAATCAAATGGGCAGGTGTGCGAGATTAGATTCTCCGCGTTAGTTCTGGTAAAACCAGATGGTGTTTTGTGCATTTAAGGTCGGTAATAATATTAAGTAGAAAGAGAGCTAATCACCATACCCAGAGCGTGGTCGAAAGCTGAATGATCAGCAATAATTTGTGAGTGGTCATCTGCTAGCTCATCGGTGAAAATTTCGGCATCTTTCTCAATAACTTTTACGCCTATTCTATCGACAAAAATGAGCTTGGCCTCCTCCATTATGATGACAGAAAGCTTGACTCTGCGAGCTGCTGAATCCTCTCCGTTATAAACTTTAAACCAAACGCCGGGGCGTACTTCGCGTGGAAGTTGGGCGATTTTTTCACGCGCGATGTTGGATTGTTCTAGTAACGGGTCAATTATTTCAGCTTCAATTTCAAGCTCAGGCTCAGACAATAATTCGGTCTGATATTCACTATTATTTTCTAACTCTTCCTCAACGCTAACAAAGTAAGTGTTGTTACTGGCTATATTTTCTGGGCTAAAGGAGCTTTTTTCAAGCATCTCTTCAAAGTTAAGATAAACATTGTTAATTTCAGTTTCAATTTCAACCGGGTTCTGTTTTGTGTTTAACAGCTCGTTATGGAATACATCTATAATTGTGTCTTTTTCAGTGTTGAGCTTGTTGTGTGCCTGAGTAGATTCAATGGGTTGCAATAATTGAATCATTTTATTTACGCTAGTAACTGCGTCGTGCCAGTCATCACTGTTTTTTCCAAACTTGATATAGCGATGGAACATCAGTGTTGACCAATTTTTCAAAACTAAGTTTTGCGCCGCTTTAGGTAGTACCTTGTCCATAACATGATATTGTAATTCTGCCAGCACGACTTCACGTGCGTGCTTTTGTAAGACAGATTTTTGAGTGATTTTTTCTTTTTCAGCGCTCTTTTGAATTTCCTCTAGCTCAATAGCTTCGAGCTGAGTTTCGGCGGTTTCAAAACTGCTGTTGTCGATATCAAAATCATTAAGCAGAGCTTCAACTACAGATGTTAGTGCGGTAAATAATGAGTCATCAGTTGAGGTGAGTCCGCGGCCTAAATGAGCAATCAAATTTAAGGTGGTTCTGCAAGGGTGCTGGCCGTCGGCAAAAAAGTTTTTGTCTAACATGGCCACTTTTATTACTGGTATTTGTAAGCGCAGTAGCAAGTTAGTGACAGGTTCGGAAATGCTGATATCTTCAATGATGGCATCGAATAACATTTCAATAAAGTCGATCGTTTTTTCATCAACCTGATTAACCTGTTTGGTGATTGCGCCACCATTGCGGCTGCCCATGTCAGCCAATAAAGCGCGTTTAAAGTCAGCAGCATCGATTTGTTCTATCGCTGTGTCAGATTGAGCGACATTGTGTTGCAGGTTGTTTAAGGCATGCATTACATCGCGGCGGTCGTAAAATTGCATGCCAGCTGCAGATGCGGCATTGCCAGCAGTGGTAAACGACGCGGGGATGCCTGGGCCAGAGGCCGTTAATTCGCCATTGATAAACTGGCTGACAACACGATGTACTTCGTTATGTGTGCCACCAGGTGAGTCTTGCGAAGCAGGTGAGTTTTGCGAACTTTGGGCTCCATGTGAACCTGGGTAGTTATTGTTTGCAACAGTGTTTTGTTGTGGTCCAGCACTAGGACCACCACTAGCACCACCACTAGCACCAATATTAGTGCCAGTATTAGTATTAGCACCAATATTAGCACCAATATTAGCACCAATATTAGCACCAGGGGCCACTTGATAGTAGTTTCCAACCCCAGAAGATTGTTGTTGAGAATGCTGACTGTATGTGCTGGTTTGACCAGGGTTATAAGTCGGGTTTTCTCGATAGACTGCATCGGTCTCTATGTTGGCTTCATCTTCTTCAGGTAATGTTGGTGAGTTTCTTTTTGGTGTTTGTAGTGCGCTCCCCAGTTTTATTTGTGGGAGAATTCCCTGGTCTATAAAGAGTTGATTTAATTTTAAATACAGTGGCTCTAAATGCAGAATAACTTCTTGATCAAATAATTTATAAAGTACGAGCTTGTTGTTGGTTGATAGCTCAATATCGTTCAGAGCTTCCTTAAACGATTCGCAAATATTTTTTGGAGCCAATGCATCTTTATTAAAAATACCGGACGCTTTTAACGCTAAGAACTCGATGCGAGCCTCAAGGTGATTAATGGCTTCACCGTATAAACTCATCGCCTTTGAATGCATGGCAGAAACCGCGACCATTTCTTCCATTTCGTCTTGATCGACGAGGCTCAGTTCATCTTCTAAAAGAGGTGAATTTTGTTCGTTGGATTTTTTGCTGGGCTGTAGGTAAACCTTTAAATTGTCTGCGAAATTTTGTCCAATATGTTTGCGTTCAGCTCGTAGCATGCGCATGGTGTCAAAGTATTGATTTTGGTCTTCATTGGAGTCTGCGTTTTCAGCTAATTGAAAAAGCATATCATCAGCGCCATCAAAAAGGCGCCCAATTAATTCAGATAGCTCCTCGTTGAGACAGTTTGCTATCTGGCTGATTAATGGCTTCAAATTATCGCCCAGGTCTTTCCCTGTAGATCGATTTGAGCTGTTAAATTGATGTATGATTGCACTCATGTATTGCTATCCAAACTTGGAAAGTTAATTACACACAATGGCACTATGATTAAGCGTAATTATTCTTACCTTGAAAAATACAGCTGTAGGCTTTTGCGTTAGTGCGCATCTTCTTATGAAGGTAGCCCTTCGGATGCTTTTAACATTTGATGTGAGGATTGGTTGAAATGTCACTCACTGTTAATCAATTTAGCTGCTTTTAAGTGCTTCTGTCGTGAAATCAATCACAAAATTAAGCTTCTTCTAATATAGCGTACGAAACACAATGCCAGCTTTAAGATTAAGTTTAGCCATTAATAAGTATATTTATAGCGCAATCAGATGCACTTTCAAGATTAAGCGATGAGTGGTTGATAGGGTGAAGAATGTGATTAGTCTGGTCTGCAGCGCTTTTATACCCGGGGGCAAATAATATCTAAAACCTCGCCTGCTTGCTCCCATGCCTGATCCATCACTTCGGGCAAAATATTCAAATTTAAGCCGGTTATTTCTAATGTGCGTGGCTCAAACTCCGGGTAGTCGTCGAGTAAATTTTCATTAACCTCAATATCTGGCGCAAGGGCGTTTACAACGCAGTTTGAGATGTGCACGATTGAAGCTTCCACGGGGAATTTCTTTGCTTTAAGGGGGGTGTGGTGAAAGGCGACCACTTCTTTTAGCGTGTCTGAAAGTTTCCAGGCGTCGATAAGGGCTGCGCCAACATCACCATGGGTGAATCCAATGATTTCCTTTTCGGAGCGAAATAGCTGTCCATCGGAGTCTGCAGCTGCGAGAAGTACCTGCTGGGAGAGCTCTGGCTCTTTGAAGTATAAAATGAGCTTGCCGATGTCATGTAGCATGCCAGCGACAAATAAGCGCTCACCATGCAAGATATTGCAATGTTTTGAGAGTAATCGAGCAACGATGCCGGTATGCACGCTGTGACGCCAGAACAAGTCGATATCAATTAACTGATTCGGGATGCGCTTAAAGGTGTCAACAGCGGAGGTGGCGAGAACCAGATTGCGCAAGTCATCTTCACCAACCACTGACACGGCGCGGCTAACCAGCTCAATTTTGGTGGCTAATGAATAATAGGCGCTGTTTACAATGCGTAAAATACGGGCGGTGAGGGCGGGGTCGTGGCTTATAATATCGCCGAGTTGTTTGGCGTTATGGTTTTTGTCTTCGAGTATTTGCGAAACGCGGATATATATTTCAGGTAATGAAATAAGTTTTACAACGCCTTTAACAAGGTCTTCGGGTTTGCGAGCCATTGTTTTCCCTAATTTTGTGGAGACAAAAAATCACCCACATGTTGGTGGGCGTACTGGGTAATCATTTATAATGATAATGGCTTAGTTATGATGAAATTTCTAGCTAACGACAAAAAAGTCGGTAATTAAAGTTTAATTTTGGATTAATGGGCGATCGCGGCGCGCGCAATAAGTTCTCTAACGGTGCAAACCTGCTCGCCGAAGGCTAGTGTTTGTTCGAGGCTAATATAACCTTCTTTAAAGGGTTTGCGTTTGCCCTGATTCATTAAAAATGTACCGTTGGTCGAGTCGAGGTCGGTTAAATACATCTGGTTGTCTAGCACAACCAATTCAGCGTGGCGTGAGCTGGCGGTTTTATCAAAAAGTTGGATGGTACCGCAGCGACCTATAATGTAGGTTTTATTTTCCATGGAAATCCTTTGGATCATTTGGTTTCGTTTATCATATATATCTGACATATAATTTATAGGTCAGACGGGGTCTAATATCGTGATATATATCACAATCAAAGCAATACGGCCATACCATTGATGCATTATTAGGTGGGGCTGGTAGATAAATCATAAAATTCTTACATAGATTTGTCACAACGAAAAAAGTTTTGAAAAAGATGGTTTTTTAAGTTAAGTGATAAATTGGTATGAATTTTAAACATTGAGATTTATTTCACGAGGTGTTTTTAAAGAATAATCGTGAAATATCAATTGCCTGAAATATAGCGAAACACTCATTTACAGTGTATCGGTAGTATTGATAAATTAATTTCAAAATTATACCGTCTAAAATCATCATCAATCCCTAATATGCTGTATGATATGCCACCCTTTTTGATTGGCCGGAACGACTGGCCCATTTTAGTACTATGATTTTGGCCAGGAGCTCGAAGCAAACATGAAATTACGTAATGTCGCAATTATTGCCCACGTTGACCACGGTAAAACGACTCTGGTTGACGAGCTGTTAAAACAGTCTGGCACGGTAGAAACCCGTGGAGATATGGAAACCTGTGTAATGGATTCCAACGACCAGGAAAAAGAGCGCGGTATCACCATACTGGCCAAAAACACCGCTATCACCTGGAATGACTACCGCATCAATATCGTCGATACACCGGGACACGCCGACTTTGGCGGCGAAGTAGAGCGTGTATTGTCGATGGTTGATTCGGTATTACTGCTGGTTGACGCGCAGGAAGGCCCTATGCCACAAACTCGCTTCGTTACCCAGAAAGCCTTCAACATGGGCTTTAAGCCAATTGTTGTTATCAACAAAGTGGATAAACCTGCCGCACGCGTAGACTGGGCGCTAGACCAGACATTTGAATTATTTGACCAACTGGGTGCAACCGACGAACAGCTCGACTTCCCAGTTATCTACGCTTCTGGCCTCGGTGGCTTTGCCAGCACAGATGATACGGTAACAGAGGGTGATATGGTGCCCTTGCTGGAAGCCATTATTGAGTACGTGCCTGCACCAGATGTTGATATTGAGGCGCCATTTCAAATGCAGGTGAGCGCGCTGGATTACAACTCTTACGTGGGTGTAATCGGTATAGGCCGCATCAAGCAGGGCAAAATCAGACGTAATCAGGCATTAAGTCTGATCGACCGCGAAGGTAACATTCGTACCGGTATTCGTATGCAGCAAATCCTTGGTTTCCATGGGCTTGAGCGAGTAGAGGTTGATGTAGCGCAGGCGGGTGACATCATCTGCTTTAACGGCATCGATAAACTGAATATTTCCGACACTATTTGTGATCCGGAAAATGTAGTGGCAATGACACCATTATCGGTAGACGAGCCTACGCTAAGCATGACCTTCCGGGTTAACAATGGTCCATTTGCTGGACAGGACGGTAAGTTTGTTACATCACGTAATATTTCTGACCGTTTAGAGCAGGAGTTAATTCACAATGTTGCACTGAAAGTTGAGCAAGGTGAGTCAGGGGATCGTTTTCGCGTTTCGGGTCGTGGTGAGCTGCATTTGTCAGTATTAATCGAATCCATGCGTCGCGAAGGATTCGAGCTGTGTGTAGGTCGTCCAGAAGTGGTCATTAAAGAAATTGACGGAAAAATGTGTGAGCCATATGAGCAACTTACCGTCGATGTGCCTGAGTCATCTCAGGGTACGATTATGGAGGCGCTGGGAATACGTAAAGGCGAGCTGAAAGACATGGTGCCAGACGGCAAAGGTCGCGTGCGTTTAGACTACATTATCCCAACCCGTGGCTTAATTGGTTTCCGTACCGAGTTCCTGACAGCAACTCAGGGCAACGGCTTAATGTATAACGTATTTGATAGCTACGGTCCTAAACTCAATGTTGAAATAGGCCAGCGAAGTAAGGGCGTGTTGATTTCAAATGGTACAGGTAAAGCGCTTTCATTCTCAATTTACAACTTGCAAGAACGTGGCAAAATGTTCCTCGAGCATGGCGATGAAGTCTATGAGGGTATGTTAGTGGGTATTCACGCACGTGATAATGACCTGGTCGTTAACCCGCTTAAGGGTAAGCAATTAACTAACGTGCGGGCCTCTGGTACCGATGAAGCATTAACCCTAACACCAGCAATTCAGATGACATTAGAGCAAGCATTAGAGTTTATTGACGATGATGAGCTGGTAGAAGTGACACCCAATCACATCCGTACCCGTAAGAAGATGTTAACGGAGAACGAGCGTAAGCGTAATTCTCGTTCAGAAAAAGCCTAATTAAATAGGCCTGGCTAAATAGGCCCGATTAAATAGCCTGGTTAAAACCGCTGGTTAAAAAATGTTGATAGAAGCCCTGTGCTGCGCAAGATCGTTGCAGCACAGGACTTCTGCTCACAATTCACGTCACTCCTCACGCTTAAAGCAAACCCCCCTCATTACAGCTAAACTCATAAAATGTATCAAATATGAGTGTTAGCGTCTGTGACAGAAAAAGAAAATAAAAACCAGGTATTAGTTGTTGATGACTCCCGAGTGATTCGCCGCGCTGCAGTGAAAATTCTTGAAAAAGAATTTGATGTGGTGGAAGCGGCAGACGGTGAAGAAGGTTGGCAAGAGTTAACTAAAAATCCAAAAATTTCAGTGGTGTTTAGCGATTTAGGTATGCCAAAAATGGATGGCTTTGAATTGCTCGAAAAAATTCGTAGCGCGACCGACCCCGTTGTTGCAAAGATTCCTGTCATTATCATTACCGGGGCAGAAGAATCCGATGGCACTAAAGAAAAAGTCATTGGTTTGGGCGCAACGGATTTTATTAGTAAACCATTTGACTCGATCTCGCTAAAATCCAGAGCTGCAGCACATATACATTATCGTAATGAAGTACAAACACTAGAAAAAGCCGCAGCGTTAGATAAATTAACCGGTCTGTTAACAGAGGCTTCATTTATGCAGCAAGGCGATCAAGCGCTTGCCTATGCAAAGCGTCACTGTAGTGAAATGAGCGTGGTGAGAATTGATATTGAGCATTTTGCTGAGATTTTTGTTAAGCATGGAAGAGAGATTGGCGAGCAAATTTTAGCAAAAGTTGCGTCATTAATTAATGACGAGAAGCGCACGGAAGATATCGCGGCTCGTCTGGGCGTTGCTCGATTTGCTTTGCTACTACCCAGTTCCGACCCACAGGGTGCTGAGATAGTCGTTAGTCGAGTTTGTCAGCGGGTGGCGCGGCTTAAATTAAAAATGGGAAAAGATGTTTTTAATATTCAATTTAATGGAGGAATCACAACGCCCACACTTGATGGGGCTGAAGATTCATTTGTGGAATTACTCAAGCAGGCAGAAATTGCGTTAAAAGAGGCCGTGTCTGTCGGTGGTGGAAAAATAGTTTGTTTCCAGGGTAATGAGACAGCTGATCGAAAGGTTGAACAGCCTTTGCAGCAAACTTTAGGCGCAGAAGTAAACATTGACGATATCATTTCAAAAATATCCAATAAAGATAACGGCATAACAAATGAACAACTAATCGCGGCCATGCAAAAAATGCTTCCACTCGTTGCCCATGCAGATAACCGCTTAAAATTAGGTTTAAGTAAAGTCGTGCAGCACTTAACTAATCGATTAAAGTGCTAACCCGATTGAGGGAGTTACTTTATTAGTAAACTCTTATATACTGTAATAAGTGTTGGGTATTGTAATAGTAGTTATTCAGTTCAGGAGAATAAGATGTCATTAAAGAGTTGGTTGATGAAAAAATTAGCAGGTGATGATTCTGCAAAATTAGAACTAAGCGCAGAAGAAGAGCAGTTGTCCGGGCTTAACCTGCAGGATGTGCTGGGTGCACACATGGCATGGAAACAAAAGTTAACGACTACTCTAAATGGTACCAATCAAGAGCGGTACGAAGTAGCCACAGTATCGCAGGACACATTATGTGTATTAGGTAAATGGCTATATGGGCCGGGTAAGAAAAACTATTCTCACTTGGCTGAATACGAAGCGCTGCGAAAAATACATGCAGAATTTCACCTGTGCGCGGGTGAGGTTTTGAGTGAGCATGAGAAAGGTGAAGTACTGAAGGCGGATAAATTATTGAAAGGGAAATTCAGAGAGGCCAGTAATCAAATACAAGTTGAGTTGGTGCATTTGTTTGCTACGGCTAAAAGCTAAATCAGTATTCTGTCTATAAAATATTACAGATGGACTTGTGTTAAGAGCAATAATATGAGTATCGACGAGCACATATATTCTGACTGATGAATCCCGATAACGTGATAAAAATCTGAGTATTTAGTAAGTGAAATTGGCCTGTATTTGATACAATACAGGCCAATTTCATTTCAGGATTTTAAAGTTTCATGCTATCTATCTCCCAGCGTATCGCCGAAGAATTATCATTAAATCAAAACAAGGTTCACGAAAAGCAGGTTGTTGCTGCAATCGATCTTTTAGATGAAGGCGCAACGGTTCCGTTTATTGCGCGTTATCGAAAAGAAGTGACGGGTGGTTTGGATGATATTCAGTTACGTGAGCTGGAAGATCGTTTGCGTTATTTACGTGAGCTGGATGAGCGTAGAATAAGTATCTTAAAAAACATAGAAGAGCAGGAAAAACTCACCCCTGAATTAAAAGCCGCTATTATGCTGGCGGACACGAAAAACCGTCTCGAAGATTTGTACCTTCCTTATAAACAAAAGCGTCGCACCAAAGCTCAAATTGCAAAAGAAGCCGGGCTTGAACCACTGGCAAAAAACTTATTTACTGATTCCAGTTTGCAACCCGAAACCGAAGCAGAAAAATATATTGATTCGGAAAAAGGCGTGGCGGATATCAAAGCCGCATTAGATGGTGCACGACAAATTTTAATGGAGCAGTTTGCCGAAGAGGCCGATTTATTACAGAAATTGCGCGATTATTTATGGGCGCAGGGGGTTATTGAATCGCGGGTAGTTGTAGGTAAAGAGGCAGAGGGTGAAAAATTTGCTGATTATTTTGAATATGAAGAAGCCGTAATAAATATTCCATCACATCGTGCACTGGCACTTTTTCGCGGTCGTAATGAGTCAATTTTACAAATGAATTTGAAAGTACCCAGTGAGGATGAGCTGGACACTCATCCCTGTGAAGCCACTATCGCAAATTATTTTAATATTGAAAACCAGTCTAGACCGGCAGATAAATGGTTACTGGGCACGGTTCGTTGGGCGTGGAAAATAAAAATATTCAGCCATCTTGATGTTGAATTAAAAATGAAATTAAAAGAGGCAGCGGAAGAAGAAGCGATTAAAGTTTTTGCATCAAATTTAAACGATTTATTATTGGCGGCGCCGGCCGGCCCTAAAGCCACATTAGGGCTTGATCCAGGGTTGCGCACCGGTGTAAAAGTGGCGGTGGTCAATGAAACCGGCAAGATGGTCGATTACGCAACTATCTATCCGCATGTTCCTAAAAATCAATGGGATCAATCAATCGCCATTTTAGCTGCGTTATGCAAAAAACATAATGTGAATTTAATTAGTATTGGTAACGGAACCGCTTCGCGTGAAACTGATAAATTAGCGAAAGAATTAATTAACAAATACCCTGAATTAAAAATGACATCGATTGTTGTTTCTGAGGCGGGCGCCTCAGTGTATTCGGCTTCTGAATTAGCGTCAAAAGAGTTTCCTGATTTAGACGTTTCAATTCGCGGTGCGGTTTCTATTGCGCGGCGGTTGCAAGATCCGTTAGCAGAGTTAGTTAAAATAGAGCCTAAAGCCATTGGCGTTGGTCAGTATCAGCATGATGTAAGCCAGGTGAAACTGGCGCGACAGTTAGATGCGGTCATTGAAGATTGTGTGAATGCGGTGGGTGTTGATATTAATATGGCCTCGGTGCCTTTATTAACGCAGGTGTCTGGGTTGAGTGTGAGCATGGCGGAAAATATTGTGCAGTTTCGCGATGAAAATGGCGCATATAAAAACAGAAAACAATTATTAAAGGTGCCTCGGCTTGGCCCCAAAGCGTTTGAGCAATCAGCCGGGTTTTTACGTATTTCACAAAGTGGGCAGGAAGGAGAAAACCCGTTAGATGCTTCGGCGGTTCATCCTGAAACATATCCACTGGTTGAAAAAATAATTGAACAGTCTGGCAAGTCGATCAATGCAATTCTGGGGGATGCGAGTTTTCTGAAAAAATTAAGCGCCAATGATTTTGTAGACGAACTGTTTGGTTTGCCAACTGTGAAAGATGTGCTTAGCGAAATGGAAAAGCCAGGTCGTGACCCGCGGCCCGAATTTAAAACCGCAGAATTTAGAGACGGTGTTGAAGAGCTAAAAGATTTATCGCCTGATATGATTTTAGAAGGGGTGGTAACGAATGTAACTAACTTTGGTGCCTTTGTTGATGTTGGTGTGCATCAGGATGGTTTGGTCCATATTTCTGCATTATCTAATACGTTTATAAAAGATCCGCGTGAAGTGGTTAAAGCCGGTGACGTGGTAAAAGTGAAAGTTATGGAAGTGGATGTGCAGCGTAAGCGAATTGCCTTAAGTATGCGACTGGATGATGATAGTCGAGATCAGGTGAAGGATATGCCGAGAGATAAAAGTCGCGGGCAAGCCGGTGGGCGAAAGCATCAGAAAAAACATCAGCAAGGACAACAAACACAAAAGCAATCTGCAGGTAATGTTGGGAACTCAGCTATGGCAGATGCATTGGCACAAGCTTTTAAAAAATAGAATTGTAAAAAATATTTAGACTATTGATTAAAAGATAATAGTCCATTAAATAATCAGGAATTCGTTTAAAAAATAATGTTAACGCTCTCAAATCTTGCCATCCGCCGCGGAACTCAGGTTTTATTTGAGCAGGCGAGTTTTAAAATTCATCGGGGTAATCACGTCGGCATAACCGGAGCAAATGGTTGCGGCAAGTCGAGTTTATTTGCGCTGATTTTAAATCAAATTCACAGTGATGCGGGTGACTTGAGCATTGCAAGTAAAACCGTAATTGCGCACGTGGCTCAGGAAACGTTAGCGACGGAAAAAAGTGCAATTGATTATGTGCTGGATGGTGATGTTGAGCTGAGAAATGTGCAACACAAACTGACTAAAGCTGAAAACAGTAATAACGGTTCTAAGCAAGCTGAGTGTCACAGTCGACTTGAAGAAATAGATGCTTATACGGCCGAGTCAAGAGCGGGAAAATTATTACTGGGCTTAAGTTTCAAACCCGAGCAATTAAATAATCCGGTCAGCCATTTTTCAGGCGGCTGGCGGATGCGCTTAAATTTAGCTCAGGCACTCATGTGTCGTTCTGATTTATTGTTGTTAGATGAACCCACTAATCACCTTGATTTAGATGCAGTTATCTGGCTCGAACAGTGGTTAGTGAATTATCAGGGAACCATGCTGCTTATTTCCCATGACCGTGATTTTCTCGACAAAGTAACCAGTCATATCGTGCATATCGAACAACAGAGGGTTAATCTTTATTCGGGTAACTACAGTGCGTTTGAAATATTACGAGCTGAGAAATTAGCTCTGCAACAATCTCAATTTGAAAAACAACAGCGAGAAGTGGCGCATATAGAAAGTTTTATTCGACGCTTTAAAGCAAAGGCGAGTAAGGCAAAGCAAGCACAGGGAAGGGTGAAAGCACTCGAGCGAATGGAGATGATTTGCGCAGCACATATTGATTCGCCATTTAATTTTGCATTTTTTAAACCAGATAAATTACCCCATCCATTAATGAGTCTTGATGATGTCAGTTTGGGCTATGGTGATGTAGAGATTTTAAATGGCGCTAGCTTGAGTGTACTGCCCGGCGAAAGAATTGCATTACTGGGACATAATGGGGCGGGAAAATCGACCTTAATAAAATGCTTAGCGGGTGAGTTATCGCCGCAACAGGGCGATTTAAATCTGTCGTCGGAATTAAAAATAGGTTATTTTGCGCAGCACCAAATAGAACAACTGGATATGGATGCCAGTGCGCTACTACACCTGCAGCGCATCGACCCCAAATTAACTGAACAGCAAATACGCAGTTATCTTGGTGGGTTTAATTTTCATGGCGACCGGGTACTGGAGGCCGTTGCACCCTTTTCAGGAGGTGAGAAAGCGCGCCTGGTACTGGCATTATTAATTTATCAAAAACCCAATTTATTGTTACTAGATGAACCCACCAATCACCTGGATTTAGAAATGCGGCATGCATTGGCAATGGCGCTGCAGGAGTTTGAGGGTGCAATGGTGCTGGTGTCCCATGATCGGCATTTACTGCGTACGGTAACCGATCAGTTTCTATTGGTCGATGACGCAAAAGTGATGCCCTTCAGTGAAGATTTAGATGCCTATAAAGACTGGTTGTTGCAGCCTAAAGCGGGACAGCTAGAAGGCGGTGATGGATCTAAAGCGCTCAATAAAAAAAATCAGAATAAGAAAAACCAGAGGCAACTACTGGCTGAACAACGTAAGTTGCTGAATCCATTGAAGAAAGAAGTATCCATACTTGAGTCAGAAATGTCGGGTGTCGAACACGAAATTGACTCAATAGAAACACAGCTGGCAAAGCCTGAAATGTATGAAGTCGATAATCGAGTGCAGATGGAAGCGCTGTCTCGTCGATGCGCCGAGCTTAAGCGCAATATGGAAGAAATAGAAGAACAGTGGCTAATGAAGAGTGAAGAGTTTGAAAAATTATCGGAATCAGTGGCAAGCGAATAGGCTGTAACAGCGGTATAAAGTGCTTTAGCGCATGAAATAGCCCGTTAGTCAGAATACTCGAGAGCTCAAAATCTATTTCCCTATAATTAAACTACATCCATCATTTTTCTGTGTGCTGTCTTTGGAAGGAGTAAATTAAATGTCGAAACACAATTCAATTTCTCAGCTCGAATCTATAGGTGCAAGCACATTAGCGGACTTTTTTGTCAATTTCAGCGCCTCTCAGCAGCAAATAGAACAATCTATTTTGATGTTGGAAATGTCTCCGGATGACGCCTCACTTATCTCCGAATTACAACAAAGTATCACTTTAATTGCACAATCACTGCATGAAGTGGGTCTGGAGAAAATACAGCCACTCACTGATAGTATATATTTATTATTACAGCAAATTAAATTTAAAAATATCATATTTGAAACTGTTCTAAGTGATTTAATTTTACTGGCAATTAATGATATTAAAGTGGTCATGGAAAAACTAATTGACGGTGAAGATCGTTGCGTTTTATTAAAGCGGTTGCCAAAAATTTGTGAAAGTATTGATGCCATAGCAAACTCGGATGAGCGAAGCCGCAGCGGTGTGATTAAAGATGCCTTGCTCTTGCTCGACCCGAGTATGGAAATAATTGAAACCAGTATTACGCGAAGTGATACGTTAATTAATTTATTTTCAAAAGAGATGCCGGATGAAGAAGAATTATCAGCCTATGGGGTAGAGGAGAGTGATGACTTTATATTCTTCAGGGCACTATCTGAGCCACTAGAAGGTCGCGCCAAATACTGGAGTGGGCGTTCACATCGAATGTTGCGATTGGCATTAAAAATGAATGATGAGGCTGGCCGTCCGGTCAACCCAAATCAGTTAGCTGCTGCGGTGTATATTCATGACGCAGGAATGGCACTGTTACCATTGGATATAATTAACTGTAAGCAAAAATATAGCGATGAGCAGCGTGAACAAATTCAACAACATCCTGTAGTCGGCTATGAACTTATGCGCTACATGAAAAGCTGGCGTGAAGCGTCTTTTATTGTGTTACAGCACCATGAGCAGGTTGATGGTAGTGGCTACCCTTATGGGTTGAGTGATATTGATATATGTGACGGAGCAAAAATAATGGCTATTGTAGATGCCGTAGATGCCAGAACACATGAGCGAATTCATGCGACTTTATTAAAACGACCATTACTTAGGGCTGCAATTGAGTTAGGTCAGAAATCAGGCACGCAATTTAGTGAAAAATGGGTTAATATTTTTAAAGACGTCTTCCAGGACATGCGAAAAGTAGATTAAATAAATTCAACTCTTTCAATGGTGATAAATAAAAGTCAATGAGTGAAATAAAGCAATTGCAATTAGAAAAATTAAATCATCTATTGCCGCAGGAGGCAGCAGATATTTTAAAGGAAATTCCAAGCGCGCTGCTTATTGATATACGCTCAAATATGGAATTTTTATTTGTTGGTCACCCCAAAGGTGCATTACATGTTCCCTGGATTGACGAGCCAGACTGGTGTGTCAATCCCAATTTTGAGAAAGAAATCAGACAGCTAATGTTAGGTGGAATTTGCGAGCAGGGAGAAAGCACCCCGCCGCTCATCTTGATTTGCCGTAGCGGTAAGCGATCAATTGATGCAGGAAAAGTTTTGCTGGCAGCGGGCTTTCATAATGTGTGTCACATTTCTGAAGGATTTGAGGGTGATCGTGATGTAAATTACCACAGAAGTACTGTGGGTGGTTGGCGATACAGAGGTCTGCCCTGGGAGCAGTGCTAGCTATTGGGAATTTAAAAATTACGTTATCACGATTAAAATTAAATTAATATAATGACAAAAATACAGAAGACAAATGAGCAGTGGCAGCAACAGTTAGATGAGGAGACTTATCGAGTTGCTCGTCAGCAGGGAACAGAAGCACCCTTTAGCGGGCGATTTTACCACAATGTTGAAAGCGGAATTTATCATTGCATTTGTTGTAATGAGCCGTTATTTACGTCACAGCAAAAATATGATTCGGGAAGTGGCTGGCCGAGTTTCTGGCAGCCGGTTAATAATCAGTGTATTTCAGAAATTCGTGATGTGACATTGGGGGTGGCACGGGTGGAAGTGCGCTGTGCAGCGTGTGATGCACATTTAGGGCACGTTTTTGAAGATGGCCCGAAGCCTACAGGCTTGCGCTACTGTATTAATTCAGTTTGCCTGGATTTTGAAAAGGACAGGGATTAGTTAATATCGTTGTTCGTTTGGCCGTTACAGGGCTATAATTCAGGCTTATAATAAAAATACTATAAAATACTTTAACTGTTTGATTATCATACGAGTTAATTATGTCCAATCTGGATCTAGAGTCTTTGCGTAAAAAATTAGATGATCTTCGGCTTGAGCACCGTGATCTGGATGATATTATTCATCGCTTTCACATGACGGGTGGCATGGAGCAAATGCAACTGCAGCGTCTAAAAAAACGTAAACTTAAATTAAAAGAACTCATTGTTAAAATTGAAAATGAGCTGATTCCAGATATTCTTGCCTGAACTATTTTAAAATACATGTTATCTAAACGATAAAAATTCAACAATATACTTTCCTTTGTTAATTACGACTCACTTAAGTTTACAGCGAAATCAACGGGCGAAATTTGAAAGCAAACATTTGATTTTTCATTGTGAATAAGCTCAAGTTTGTAACCATTGCGCTCAGCAAGTTGAGCGGATTGATAAAGGCCTATTCCATAACCATCTTTTGATGGCAGTATTTGTTTAAATAACAGGCTGCTGATAGATTCTGGAACCGCATCGCCATCATCACATACACTAATCACAATGGCATTGTCGCTAAGATTTATGGTGGCTAATATTTGAATTTCTGGACACACTCGTCGTTTACTGCGGGCATTTTCTAGCAGGTTTTCCATAGTGGTATCAAATACATCGACATCAATTGAAATACTGGAATGTGTGTTTCCAGTGAACTGAATTTCCCTGCCATGGTAGCGGCTTTGTAGTTCAGTCCACCAGACGTCAATCGGTTTAAAACTTTTACCAGTGCTTGTTTTAGTTTGTAATTTATCTAACGTGTTTTGTAGTCGTTGAGTTAAAATAGGGAGTTGTTTGCCAAGGAGTAGGTGACTTTCGGCTGAATCATCAGATGCATTAACTACACCCGTTAACGCCTGCAATGATTGTAGAATGTTTTTAATATCATGCGTTAACTTTGAGCCAGTTTCATATACGGCTTTTAAATGGGTTTGGTTCTTTAGTGTTATCTCGCGAAGTTTAGAATTGTAAAAAAACCGCATTAAATGCATCAGCAATTGAGCATGAATCATAAGTGCAGCCCCCATCGGAATATGACTGTACAGAGTCATCGTTATATTGTCGTCATCAAAAATAGTTTTTTGGTGGCTTTTATCTCCATATAATTTATCAATAGTGCCATCGCTCCAGTGAATTCCACTAACCCAGGATAAGGTGAGTAATTGTTCAATGCTTTTTTCTAAAAAAAGATCGGGTGTTATTTTTTTATTTTCACCGAGTAATGAGGTTTGCTTTACCCAGTTTTCAAATGGGTTTCCAATATTTAGAATATGCTGTTCCCATAATTGACCGATGCCAGAAATGCCATGACGTGGAAGCCAGATTGTGTTTAGTAAAATCAAAAAAATTCCAACGGAAGATGCGGTAATGAACAGTGACTGGAGATAGTGAATATTCGATGTAAAACTAATGAGAATGCTGGTGATGTAAAAACTAAATAATCCAAAACTGATTAATATACTATGTAAGTAATCGGTTTTAACACTGCGAAACTTCTTTACCGGCCAGAGAATAATAATCAGGCAACAAATTAATATTAAATAAATAATAAGATTAGTTATTTCAGAATCTAAAACCGTTAAGTGGAACAGCTTTGGCGTTACAAACAGGCTCAGTTGTAAAAATAAAATAACCGTTGCGATGCCGTATAGCGTTCGCTGCATGCCATTGACTAAGGTGCTTCCGCTGGTTAGGCCAATCAATAAAATTATCCACAATGCAATAAACCAATGGTTTAATAATAAATACAAAACGGTGTTAACAAAAACAATCAGTATCAGGTGTTTAAATTGAATTTCAATACCGGGATTTAATGCGGGTTGCCAGAGCAGGAAAAAACCAATATGTGCGAGCAAAAGAGAGCCAGCAAGGTAGAGGTTTTCAACCGGCTGACTAATGGCTAACTGTAAAAGTAAGAGCATAAGCCCCAGGTTGATGAACTCAAAGCGAATGCCCGATGTGAGTTTGAATACGTTATTCAGTTTAATCATAAATAGATGAGCCCATTAAATCTATTTGAGTAATGTTCAGAGGTGCCATAGTAATCATAGTATGAATGCCTGTTTTTCGTAGCATCTACGTAAAGATAATGATGTATTTTTCATCACATCATCGTTATTTCGATATCAAACAACTCAGGCTGGTTGAGAAAATGACATCTGTTGATATATCAACAGGTGTTGAATTGAATATGATGAAATATCAACAAAACCCATTGCCAATATGAAGACAGGTTTGCTAAGTTGTTGAATGTTTGAGGCTAAGTGTTTCTGGCATGTACTGTGCAAAATAACAATTAAGATAAATAATAATTTCTTATTAACAAATAAATTTCTCATGGAGATAGTGTTATGAAAAAACAATCGGGTTTCACATTGATAGAAATCGCAATTGTGTTGGTGATTATTGGGCTACTACTGGGTGGCGTACTAAAAGGTCAGGAGATGATGACTAATGCGAAGATAAAGCGTGTTTCCAATGATTTTAATGGAATTTCCGCTGCGGTGTTCTCCTATTTAGATCGGTATTCGGCATTTCCTGGTGATGACCCGAATGCAGATGATCGTTGGGGCGGCTCGGTAACCGGTGGTAATGGAAATGGTATTATTAACAATGGTGAGCGCCCGGACGTATGGGAACATTTACGTCAGTCAGGTTTGGTCGCAGGTACGGGTGTGACTAATCCAACACATGCTTTTGGTGGTGTGATTCAAGTTCAGCAAAATGGCGCCAGTATTAACGGTACGGTTATTTGTATGTTAAATATGCCGGGTAAAACGGCTGAAATCATTGATCGACAAATTGATGATGGTAATGGTAACACCGGTGAGTTTAGACAAACGGTTAATTCAATTACCTATGACCAAAATGCAACTAACCTGACTGTTTGTAAAAAACTGTAGAGTGAACTGTGATAATAAAAGGCCCTGTAATCTCCCCGTAAAATTACAAGACGTTAACTAAATCGGTTGAAGTTTTGTAAGATAAGAGGCTGCAGCCCCAATTCTAAATGTATTGGGGCTTTTTTATGCCCAGAAAGAATAGTTTCGAGCAAAATCCAGAGCAGCTTAGTGATTTTAACGTCACTAGATTCATACCGTCCGCATGCGAGAATGACGAAGTCAAAGTGATTTTAAAGACAAGACTCAGAACAGTTAAATTGTTGCTCATTCGCAATTTTTGCGCTCATTTGGGTTAAGTTTTTGCTTTTTTGCTCTTCAAGACGACATTAAGTAAGCCATTGGGACTTGTCGGTACGGGTTGTAAATGATTTATTGAATACCCAGCTCCTTAATTTTCCGAGTGAGCGTATTTCGCCCCCAGCCTAAAAGCTTCGCTGCTTCCTGGCGTTTGCCATGGGTTTTTATGAGTGCGGCATTGATTAAGATTTGTTCAAATTTGGGTTGAGCGTCATCCAGAATATTCTCTTTGCCGAGATTGAGCTGGGATTCAACCCAGCTCTGTAGGCCATCTTCCCAGTTTTGCGCAGGTTTATCCATGGGGCTGAGGCTTTCGGGTGATATCTCGGGTGGTAAATCGGACATGTGGATTTCACGGCTAGATGCCATTACGGTAATCCAGCGACAGCTATTTTCCAGTTGCCTCACATTCCCAGGCCAGTCAAGGTTGGATAAATAGGATTCCACATCACTCAGTAAGATTTTAGCTTCAACCTGAATCTCTTCAGCAGCCTGCTGTAAAAATAAGCGTAACAATGCCGGAATGTCTTCTTTGCGTTCACGTAAAGGTGGAATTTGAATGCGTATAACATTCAGGCGATGATAAAGGTCCTCTCGAAATAAGCCTTCTTTTACCCGTTGTTGTAAGTCTTGATGGGTCGCGGTGATAATACGTACATTAGACTTAACAGGGGTATGCCCGCCCACACGATAAAACTGACCATCGGCTAAAACCCGTAATAATCGGGTTTGTAAATCAGCCGGCATATCGCCAATTTCATCAAGAAATAAAGTGCCCCCATCAGCTTGTTCAAAGCGGCCCCGGCGTTGAGAGGTGGCGCCAGTGAAGGCGCCGCGCTCATGACCAAAGAGCTCAGATTCCAACAAATCCTTGGGAATAGCAGCCGTATTAATAGCAATAAATGGGCGATCGGCTCGTGGGCTGTGTTTGTGCAGTGCGCTGGCAACCAGTTCTTTACCGGTGCCGGATTCGCCATTGATAAGCACGGTTATATTGGATTTTGACAACCGCCCAATAGCCCGAAACACTTCCTGCATGGAAGGCGCTTCGCCAATGATATCAGGTGAGCTGATATCCGAAGCGGCATGTTTATGAGCATTTTCATCACTTTTTTTACAGGCCCGTTGGGTCAGGTCTACCGCATCATCAATATCGAATGGCTTGGGTAAATATTCAAATGCCCCGCCCTGATAAGCTGATACTGCGCTATCGAGGTCAGAGTGTGCGGTCATAATAATAGCCGGTATTTGCGGGTATTTTTCATTCAATACACCCAAAAATTCAAAGCCATCCATGCCAGGCATGCGGATATCGGTAATGATGACATCGGGCTGAGAGTTAGTTAAATGATCGAGAGCCGCATTGGCCGTTTCAAAGCTACTGACCACAAAATCAGCCGCTTTAAGGGCTTTTTCGAGTACCCAGCGAATTGAAGGGTCGTCGTCAATAACCCATACATTGTGTTCACTCATTGGTTTTCTTCCTTATTGCTTCTTTGCCCTGTTGCTTGCCCAGTCGCTTGCCTTGTGGCATGTCGGGTGTTGTGAGCGGGGCATTTGACAGAGGTAAATACAGTGTGAATACGGTTCGTCCCGGCTGGCTAGTCATTTTAATGAGGCCGCCGTGCTGGTTTATGAGCGATTGCGCTATCGATAAGCCCAGCCCGGTGCCTTCAGCTCTGCCGGTCACCAGGGGATAAAATATCTGTTCTTGTAGATCCTGCGCAATGCCCGGCCCGTTATCAATAATATCGGTTTGTAAAACCAGCCGATGGTGAGTATGTCCGATGGTGAAATGGCGAAGGGGGCGGGTTTTATAGGTGATTTCTCCATTTCCGCCGAGCGCTTGCACCGCGTTTTTGGTGATATTCAAAATAATTTGAACCATCATATCCGAGTCAGCCATGATTTCGGGCAAGCTGGGATCGTAATCGAGATTAAAATGGATATAAGCATCATCTGGCAACTCAACCTGAACCAGCTGGCGTACATGTTCTAATATCTGGTGAATATTAACATTGTGCTTTTTGGGCACATTATTTGGCCCCAGCACACGGTCAACTAAAACCTGTAGTCGATCGGCTTCACCAATGATGATTTGGGTATATTCTCGCAGCTCGTCACTGGGTAATTCGCGCTCAAGTAATTGTGCTGCGCCACGCAAACCACCCAGTGGATTTTTTATTTCATGCGCCATGCCACGCACTAAATTACGGGTGGCATCCTGTTCACGTATTAATTTATCTTCACGAGCAATGCGAATGTGTCGGTCCATTTGCGATATTTCCAGAATTAACTGCATCTCTTTATCGGCTAGCTGCACGGGCGTTAAATGATAATCAATGATGATTTCTCGCCCGCCGGGAATGGTAATACATGCCTCGTGTGCAGTAATGGGGTGAAAATCAGTCAGGGCACTGCGCATCCGATGAATAAAGTCGTCATCAATTTGCATGACTTTATTTAATTTTGAATTCATCGCCTGACGGTTAGAAAGTTGAAACAGGTTTTCACTGGCAGGGTTGATGAACTCAATATCCAGATTTGCATTCAGAAGCACCACAGCAGTGCTCAAATTTTCTAAAATATTATACTGATGGTGTGCCTTATCTTTTTTATTATCGACCATATAGGGTGCCGTGCAAGAAGTGAACCAATTGTGTCTGAATAAATTCGTGCCTATCATGTGTGTTGATAAATAAATAAAAATCAAAGAGTTAATTAAATATTAACAAAAAGATGGGGCACTAAAAATAATTGAAAAATAAAACCTCAGAAACAGAATACTATAAAATAAATTCACGTGCACTACATTGGTGCGCGTCTGTGAGGGGGCGTTATCTGGTTTGCCGTGATGTCATGCCAGCTGTTGGCAGAAAAGGCGCTAGCGCGCCTGCTTTCTAGCGACAATCTGACGATGCATATGAACGGTGATGGATTTCGACTTGCGAAGCGATTTACCTTCTTTGTTTTTTACCGAGACACTCAGCTTGTGCGTGCCGCGATCAATATTCGTTAGACTGACCGATGTAGAAGAGAGTTTGTCTTTGATGACCTTGCCGTCCATGCTGAGACTGAGATAGTGCTTTTGTGATGTGTTGAGAGCCGGTTTGATGCTAATAGCAATTGAAAAATTACCAGAATTGTTTCGCACCGTCATATCATCCTGAGGCGAGGTTATTTTTAAATCAGTGTAACTGGTTTGCTCTTCAGCTTCTTCATCAGCAGCTGGCGCTGATTTTTTCGCGGCAGCAGTGGCGGGCATTGTCGATAACGCGGGTGTATCAAGTTGTTCCGCTCCCTTGTAAGGAGGCTGGTCAGAGTAGCTAATATTGCCCTCTTTATCGACCCACTTGTACATTTGGGCAAGTGATGTTGATGAATTGAATAGCAGGCACGACAAAATGAGAGTGAGTTTGAATTTTTTCATATATAGATAGTAGTGCTATTTAAGCCGGTGTGCAAAACATTTGCCAGAGAATGACATCCGTGAAAATCATGCCTGAAAATCATCTCTGGGAAAAATCATACGTGAGCTTTATTCGCTGAGGCTTATAAATAAACACAAATACACTTTCAACGAGAAGTCCGGTTGATGAATGTAGTGAGTATTTCTTTTGTTGTAGTCTGCAACTTATTAAATATGGCCGATTCATTATCTTTGCCTGTCCCTTTATCCCTGACCCCAATGCCATTAAATTAAGATTTTTTATGGAGGTGCGGCTTTAGCCACGAAAATAAAGTGACTATGAAATCAGATAGTTAATGCGCGACTGAAGTCGCACCTCCAGGGTGATTATCCTTAACTTAATGGCATTGCCTCTGGCCCTCATTTATGGCCCTTCATCTATGCCTGGGCATCTAAAACCAGTCGTATTCGCTGCGCCAGCTCAGTCTTGCCGTAGGGTTTACTAAGCAGGTGAGTGGCAAATTTTTCCAGGCCATTTTTTACACATGATTTTGAGGTAAAGCCTGAAGTGAGCAATACCTTTAATTTGGGGCGAAGTTGTGTGGCTTGTTGGGCCAACTCATAACCGTTTATACCCCCCGGCATAATCACGTCACTGAATAACAGATCAATAGTGCGGTCAGTCTTGAGTATTTCTAAAGCCTGCGTGCCATTTACGCAAATTTGTGTGTGGTAACCCAGTTCTGATAAAAACGTTTCAGCCAGTTCTAGTAAATCGGTTTCATCATCAACAATCAGCACCGATTCATTACCCCGAGGTAACTCAATATCCTGACTAACACGGTCTTTAATCGTTGCGGATGCCTTTGAGCGCGGTAAATAAATGTTAATGTTTGTCCCCAGTCCCGGTTCAGAATAAACGTTAATATAACCTTCATAACGTTTGATAAAACCGTAGACCATTGACAACCCCAGGCCCGTGCCTTTACCTTCGGGTTTGGTTGTGAAAAAAGGCTCAAAAATATGCTGTAGAGACTTTTTATCGATACCTGAACCGGTATCGCTGAGTATTAACTGCGCATATTGACCGCTGCTAATTTCAAAATTAGATGATATATAATCTTTATCAATCGTTTTATTAACGGTTTTGATCGTAATCTTGCCGCCCTGTGGCATGGCATCCCGGGCATTAATGACTAAATTCACTATAACATCTTCGAATTCGCCCTTATTTGCCTCGGTTAACCATAGGTCTTCCTGCAGGCAATATTCCACCTCTATTTCTGGGGTAACTGAACGAGCAATCATGGTCTGTAGTTCTACAAATACGCTATTCAGGTCCAGTACAAATTTCTTCACTGCATGGTGTCGTGAGAAAGACAGCAATTGTCGAGTTAAATCGGTGCACCGTAAGGCGGCTCTGGTTGCGATTTGCACCCACTTGTAAGGTTTTTCAGTTTCTGAAAAATGATCATTTAGAAACTCCAGATAACCGAGAACAATGTTAAGTTGATTATTAAAATCATGGGCGATGCCACCAGAGAGCTGACCAATGGCATCCATTTTTTGTGAGCGGCGTAGTGCTTCTTCTACCTGATACTGCTGGGTGACGTCACGAAATACTAAAATAACACCTAGAATTTCACCGTCTCTATCTATGATTGGAGCAGCGCTATCAGCAATCTGGTATTCGGTGTTTTGTTTGCTGATAAGTATCGTGTGATTTGACAGCCCAGTAATTTCGCGAGTTGCGAGTACTTTTTCCACCGGGTTGCTAACAGTTTGTCGGCTATGTGCGTTAACAATGTTAAAGATTTCTGGCAATAGTCGGCCCCGGGCCTCTCTACCCTGCCATTGGGTTAAATTTTCGGCGACAGGATTCATGCGGGTAATATAGCCACTAGCATTGGTTGTTATTACCGCATCACCAATACTATCCAGGGTCAGTGAAAGGTACTGCTCACGCTCTTCCTGTTGCTTATGCTCATTTTTAATTTTCTCTACCATGGTATCAAATACATGGCCTAATTCAGCTACTTCATCCTGACCATCAACGGCTGCACGAGCAGATAAGTCTCCATTGGCGACGGCTTCTGCCGCCCTGGCTATCCAGGCAAGGCGCCTGGTAAGCAGGTGACCGGCAAGAAGAGAAATCAGCGCAATTAATGATAAGCCTGCCAGCGACCAGGCAATAGCCATTGAACGTACCTGGTTATGCAGCAGCATAAAATGCTCATGGGAAAACTGTGCAGCCAGTGTGCCGAGTTTTCCGGTCATATTTTCCAGTGGTAACAGTTCCCAACCTGCTTCGGTATTTACGTGTCTGTTTGAAATAAACTGGCCTATCCAGGCAGGTTCTGAGGTGGCAACAATGCGCCCCTGATCATCGGCTAATAAGATAACGGTTACGTCAGATAGATTGGCAACGTGTTCTAACTGTGGTTGAAAAACATCGTAGTCCGTCGTTAGCAGGGCAATGCGTGCAAATTCACCTAAAAGCTTGAGTGATGCTTTTTCATGTTCAATAAGCTGGTTACGGCTACCCTGTAAATACTGGGATAAAGATTGAGAGAGCACCACCGCTAATATAATGGCAGCCAGGATAAAAATGACCGCAGTAATACGATATTTAAAGGCTATTCTTGGCATGACTCATCCAGCGTTGGCGGTATTGGCGAATGATCTCGTAGTCCATGCTTTCATACGGGATAAAGTGTGTTTTTATGCCAATAGCCTGAAATATCATTTGTCCCTGTTCCGAATCATCCTCGCCCAATATGGCATGAGTAAGCCTTTCTCTATCAATTAAGGGTAAGCGCGGGTGAGCGACAAATAACATATGGGGAAATGCCTGGGTTTGCATAATGACTCGAAACTTTCTTCCCATTTTATTTTGAAACATCTTCAACCCAATTCCAATGCCACTTGGGCTGCCACAGGCATCCACCAATTTCAATAGCAGTTTATGCAGGCAGGCCTGCACATTCTTAACGTCCTGAAAATGGATGTTTTTATCACCTGTAAAACCCCGTTCGCGCAGGGTGAGTTGTAAAATAATACTCACCGGTGTGCCCTCAGGTAAGCCGACGGTTTTACCCTGTAAATCCTCAACCTGTTTTAGGGCGCTATCTATGCTCACCACTATAGTGGCAGGGTTTGAGGGTTTTCTTGCCAGGGGTATATAGCCCCCCTTATCAACGATGGGCACAATATCAAGGGGCGGAATTAAGGCAATATCGAAATCCCCTCTTATTACCCGATTGCGAAACTTATCCATATCAGTAGCAGTGCCTAGCCTTACTGGCTTGTTCAGGAGCTTACTGAAAGCCAGTGCGACAGGGGCGTATTTTTTTTCGACATGGCTAGATGACATATGAGGAAATGCGCCAAACCGGTAGGAAGGGCTATCCTGAGCCATCAGATTGTTGCTCAGCCCGCTAAGTAGTAATAATCCAGTTAATAGAACGGGTTGGCGAAAGCGGGTAGGTCTGGCGGTAAGGTGCAGGTATTGCTTAACAATTATTTTTTCATCCATACTATTACTTCCTGTAAAAATCGATGTGCAATTAAGTATTATCAGGCTTCGTTTAATTACCTGTTAATGGCGTACCCTGCTATTAACTTGAGAGTACAACTAAATAGATAGATTGTTAATCTCTCAAAAATTGCCACAATAGTCAGCTACCCAGAGCTATCAATAAGAGCTATCAATAAGAGCTATCAATAAGTGCTGTCAATATGCTCAAAGGATATGCGCAAAGGATATTCTGAGTGTAGCTCAGTTTTACGTGCTTTCATAAGCAGAAAGTTTTTCTACAGGATATCAAGCAAGCTGGTTTTACAAGCGACATAACGGTAAGTGTGACAGGTTATGGGTGATGAAAATGTGGAATGGCCGGGTGCTGAATTTCCGGCTCAGGTGAAGCGTGCATGCAAAAAAAAGCCCCGAAAACGGGGCTTTTTTACTATCAATAAGCTTAAAGGCTTATAGAGAGTAGTACATGTCGAACTCAACTGGGTGAGTTGCCTGACGTAAACGCTGTACTTCTTCATTTTTCAGATCGAGGTAACCATCGATTTGATCATCAGTAAATACACCGCCTTTGGTCAAGAAAGCACGGTCTGCATCAAGTGCTGCTAGCGCTTGATCAAAAGAATGTGCAACCTGTGGAATCGCGGCTTCTTCTTCAGGAGGCAGGTCATACAGGTTCTTGTCCATCGCATCGCCAGGGTGAATCTTGTTTTCGATACCGTCAAGGCCAGCCATTAACATTGCTGCGAAACAAAGGTATGGGTTGGCTGTGTTGTCACCGAAGCGTACTTCGATGCGACGACCTTTAGGGTTAGAAACGAAAGGAATACGGATAGATGCTGAGCGGTTACGAGCAGAGTATGCCAACATAACCGGTGCTTCAAAACCAGGAACCAGGCGTTTGTAAGAGTTAGTTGATGCATTAGCAAATGCATTTAACGCTTGAGCGTGCTTGATGATACCACCGATGTAGAACAGAGCCATTTCAGAAAGGCCGCCGTATAAATCACCCGTGAACAAGTTAACGCCGTCTTTAGCTAAAGACTGGTGAACGTGCATGCCGTTACCGTTGTCTCCAACTAATGGCTTAGGCATGAATGTGGCTGTTTTGCCGTAAGCGTGAGCCACGTTATGAATGGCGTATTTTGTCTTCTGAACTTCGTCTGATTTTTTAACCAGCGTGTTAAATACCGTGCCGATTTCACACTGACCTGCTGTTGCCACTTCATGATGGTGAACTTCAGTTTCAACACCCATGTCTTCCATTACTAAACACATAGCAGAACGTAAGTCCTGTAGTGAATCAACGGGTGGTACAGGGAAGTAACCGCCTTTAATGCCAGGACGGTGACCTAAGTTACCCGCTTCAGTTTGAATGTGCTTGCTCCATTCTGCTTCTTCAGAGCCGATTTTGTAGCTCACTGAACCCATGGAGTTTTCCCAGGTTACAGAATCGAATACGAAAAATTCATTTTCTGGACCGAAGTAAGCCTTATCAGCAATACCCGTAGACTTTAAGTATTCTTCAGCGCGCTTAGCAATAGAACGAGGGTCGCGCTCGTAACCTTGCATGGTTGCAGGTTCGATAATGTCGCAGGTGATGTTCATGGTCGCTTCTTCGCAGAATGGGTCCATAACCGTTGTAGCCGGATCAGGCATCATAATCATGTCTGATTCGTTAATGCCCTTCCAGCCTTCAATTGAAGAGCCGTCAAACATTTTGCCTTCTTCGAACGTCTCTTCACTTATGGTGTGTGAAGGAACAGAAACGTGCTGTTCTTTACCGCGTGGATCTGTGAAACGAAAATCAACGAATTTTACATCATTGTCTTTCATCATTTTTAGTACGTCACTTACTGACATATCTGACATTGTTTGTCTCCAAATGTTTGATCTTAAAAAATCGGTCATAAAACCAGGCTATAGAATCGCCTGGAATCAAAAAATAAAATATTAAACTGTGAATCTGAAACTTGTCGGATTTAAGTGCTCAGCCTGAAATTTCAGCCAATCACTCAAATGCGACAGGTCTCGTGGGTCCACGAAAGTACAGCAGACTATTTTGCACAAAATGTGCCACTTGTAAAACCGTTTTATGCTGGTATTTCACACATGCTAGCGGGGTTGTTGCACCAAACGGGTACAATGGCTTCCCTGGCGCACCAAATCAGTGCTTATTTGTATAAAATCTCCACTGAGCCAATGCATTTCAGCTTTTTGCTGGATTCGGTAATTTGCTGTTTTAGCTGATCAACCTGCTCAGCAGATTCGAAAAGTTGCAATGGAAGCACGAGCTCAATGTTAATGGCTCCGTCCAGATAATGCAGGGTAGTGTGGAGTACTTCACGGGTTTCCGGGATGTTTTGCCAGTGTGTATCTAGCTGTTGTAATACATCAATTCTGAGCGGAAGGTGCTTGCAGCTATTTTCGGTTAATTCATCGTCTTCCGGGTCAATATGCACGGTAATGTCGTTAACTTCGTCAAATTGATTGGTCAGCGCGATTTCTACAGCTTCCGAAATTTGGTGGCCTTCAGATACACTGAGTTTGGGCGATACCAGAATATGAACATCCGCCAACGCGCTATGGCCCATGCGGCGAGTGCGCAGCATGTGCATCTGCTCTACGCCGTCAACCGCCAGAATCGTGGCTTCCATTGCCTGCAGGGTTTCGGGTTCCAGGCCGGTATCCACCAGCTCCTGAAAGCTCTGGTGACCTAAATCCCAGGCAATTTTACAAATCATCAGCGCCACCACAATAGCCGCCACTGAGTCGAGTAAAGGGTAGCCCAGCATCGCACCCGCAATACCCACAAATACCACAATAGATGAAATAGCATCACTGCGATGGTGCCAGGCATTGGCTTCGAGCAGCTTAGATTTAACCCGACGCGCAACGATCATGGTGTATTGATAAAGCACTTCTTTGCTTAAAATGGATATACCCGCAACGATAAGGGTTAGATAGGTGGGTGTCGCAATACTCTGATAATCCATCAGCCGGTTTATCGCATCTATGCCAATCCCCGCACCGACTACAGTCAATAGCACCGCCAGGGTAATGGTCGCAAACGTTTCGTAGCGAGCGTGGCCATAGGGGTGGTCTTCGTCCGCATCCACATTGGAATGATGGGTCGCGAGCAATACCATGCCATCGGAAACCAGGTCGGATAAGGAGTGGAGGCCATCTGCAATGAGTGCCTGAGAGTGGCCAATAAAACCCACCACCAGTTTGCCGATGGAGAGCAGTAAGTTAACGATTAACCCCCACCAGGTGGCTTTATCCATGGCTTTTTTGCGTTGAGTTGAGTCTAGTTCCACAGGCGAGAATACCTAAATTTATAAGTGCGCTATTGTCCTGTCTTGAGCGGGTGCATGCAAGTGCGCTGTTGAATCTTTTTAAGGGCAAAGTTCACGAAGCTTTCATTTAATTGTCACAGATTCGTCAAATCATTAGCCAATAATGCTTAAACCTAATTTAAGGTGACCCAAAGAGGAAACGAAAATGAAATTTTGCATAAAAGAATGGAGCGAAAACACGGTTGTGTTAATGACAGAAGCCGGTCATGTGCTGTCTTATTTTAGATCAATCAACGAAGCATTAGATGCCTGTTCGCAGTGGTATAACAGTAATGGTAGCGAATTAAAATATAGCGTTGCAGTGCAATATAAGCATGAAAAAAATGCGCGACAATTATTGTCGGAAGTCGCTTAACTTGTTGATTACTGGCCGTTGCTGCCTGGGCGTTGTTAGCTAGCTATCGCAAACTTCCACAACAATAAACACCTCATCATCGGTTTCACGGGTTTCTAACACCTTGTGGCCATTAATCCGGCTCCACGCCGGAATGTCATTGAGCGCACCGGGGTCAGTTGAAACCACTTCTAAGGTGTCGCCCACCTGCATTTCTTTTATTTTATCTTGCGTGCGTATTACCGGCATCGGGCAAAACATGCGGCGTGCGTCTAATTCATAATGAGCCATTATACGTGCCACTCCGGTTTTATGTCTGCAGAGGCCATGGGTTTTACCACCAGTGTGGTGGTGTCGCCATTGGTGCGTCGGGCTTCAATGGTCACGGTGTCCGCGTTGCGCCCCTGTGAGTAGCGGGCACAAATTTGTGCGGCAAACGCCAGGTCGGCATCGTTGGCAACCCCGTCGAGTAATGTCAGTGGGCCGGGGCAGTCGAGGGTTTTAAAAGTAATGAAATTGTTTTTATAGCCCTGTAAAAATTTATTTTCACCATCTTCACGGCCAATAATTAATTTGTAGTGGGGAACGGGGCGAAGGTGTCGGCCGACTTTTAACAGCATTACATCATCCATTTCATACTCACGTGCGCCCCGCGCATCCCATAAATCGACGAGTTTGGCAGAGTAGCTTTCATCGGTTAAAAAGCAGCAACCACCGGCGGGTTTTGCGTAGTCGTCAAACCCGTATTGCTCGGCCAGCGCCATTTGGGGCTTACGGTTGCGACCGGAGAAATCAAATAATTCGTCACGATTCACCCAGCCTTCTTTTTCTGGCAGGGTTTCAGGCAGGTTTTGCGCACACAGCGGGCGCAGTAAACGATCATCTGCGCCAGACTCCCTGGAAATAACCGGCATTGTGTCTTTGCGTTGCGACATCGGCCGCTGGCCTATGACTTCACCGGTAATAATGAAATCAAAGCCGTTCTCTTCCGCCCACTGTTTGGCTTTGTTGACCATGAAAATTTTACAATCTAAACACGGGTTCATGTTTTTGCCATAGCCGTGCTTTGGGTTGAGCAGCACATCTTTGTACTCCTCAACGATATCGATAATGTGTAACTTAATGCCCAGCTGTTCCGCAGACCATAATGCATTGTTGCGTTTTGGCTTTGATTTGTCTTTTTTACGAATCGCGTGGGTGTGGCCTTCCACACAAAACCCGGTGAAAAAGTTAATGCCCTCGACATGTATGCCTTGTTCAAGCATGGCTTTGGCGGCGAGTAGAGAGTCGAGTCCGCCTGAAATAAGGGCGACAGCTTTGCGTTGTTGTGACATGGGGAGGGCCTTGCTAATAAAAATGATACTGAATCAGCTATTTTAACAGTTATTGAGCAATATTGTTATTTTGCGTCCTGCATCGCATCCAGGCCTGTTTTTCAACCAGGTATAGCGGGCACGCCCTGATAGAAAAATAGGCCATGTGAAATTAAGAGTCGGCAAGAGCCAGCCGGGGTAGTATGTCGAGCAAAAAACGGCCAGCTTAATCTTGCCTATTCTAATCCTCGCACCAGCCTGACCGCTAAAATCCCGGCTCTATTCTTAGTGCCATTTGCGGCATTCATGCTGCCACCGTTGCTGTAATCCGATATCCAGATAATTTCATCGTTACCCGCATAGGGTGTTGAAGACCAGTAAGCGGATGCCGTTGAGGCGGGAAAGACAGTATCGTTAATGGGGCGAAAGCGGCAGCTGTAATCAACGAGAGAGGCCAGCTCATTTTTATTGGGTAATCGCCAGTCGCTATAGCCACTGGCTGTATTCGAGTTGGCTGCGGCTAATGCCTGGTTCCAGGTGAAAGTGGTAATGCTACCGATTTCACATGCGCTACCGGATAACCCCAGTGAGCATTGTTGCCACATTAAACCAGTGTTGTTATCGATAACGGTGCTGTCATTGTTTACGGTGTAAACACTGTCAGGGTTATTCGATATTACATCCGCATTGGGGGCCTGGCAGCCAGCAAAGACAGAATGGCTAGCTAAAAAACCACATAAAAAAATGATGCTGGCTTGTAAACTGGACTGAAGTAAAAATTTCATATGATTTCCATATATAAAAGAGGTCAAAAATAAATTAATGCATGTCTGGTAATAGAGAGCACATTCATTTAAAACAGGGCAATGGGTTCTTCGTGTACTAATCGAACAAACTGCGAATAACTCAGCCGAGTGTAATATCGGGAAGTGCCGTAAAAATATGACACCCCCATGGCCGCTGAAGTCGCCGTGGGATTGGGCTGAGGATTGGATGACCAGTAGCCTGCATCATCATCCGGGGATTGCATGTTGGGAAAGAAATTACCATCAAAAGCTTGAATGTAGGCGCCATTGTTAACAATGGATAAAAGCTCAGTGGTGGTGGGCAGGCGCCAGTTATTTAAGCCGCATATCCCTTGGCCTGACGAAAGTGCATTAATATCATTAACGTATTTTTCCGTATCACAGCCGCTACCGTTGGTGCATGTACCGCCGTTCTCCAGACCGGCAAAGCCCGCGTCATTAATACCGGTTGAGTTATACCAGGAGTAAATGGAGGTGGCGTCCTGTAGACCAGATGTGGTTTTAACCTCCCAGGTTAAGCCGGTGTAATTATCTTTCACGCAGGCCCATGGCTGGGTAGCGTAGTCTTGTGTTTGATCCGCAAGCGGCTGGCCTGCCGCGTCTAATTTTGTAAAACTAAATCCTGCGGCACCGTCAGAATCGTCGTTAGTTGATGCATCCCGACCAAAATGTGCATCCTGGCCGGCGGGCACTAAATCTTCGTTGCTGTCTAAACCTTCCTGAGTTTTACTTGAGCCGGTGACGCTACAATCCAGGTCGTTGTTATGCAGAGGTGAATTGCCGAAGAAAGCATAATCGGCGCACAGGGTTACACCAGTGTCATTCAGTCTGCCCGGAAAATCATCGCTGATGATCACGCCGATAGCGCTATCCACACCAGCTGTTGCATTACTGGATACATTGTAAAAGTCCAGTGTAAACGTTTCATCCGGTTCAGGTTGAGTGTCACCATTAACAGTAATAGATAGAGCCAGCGAGGTGAGGCCGGCCGGAATAATGGCTGAAGTTTCAGCGCCGATATAGTCAGAGCCGGATGAGGCCGTGATGCCGCTGGTTGAGTAATTGAACGAAACGTTACCATTTGCAAGGGCCGACAGGGTCACAATGAAAGACAGGGTGCGGGTATTGTCATCGCCTTCTAGCGTAGTGAATTGAGTTTGACTAAAATTCAGCTCTACAACGTCATTGGATGGGGGGAGTACGTCATCGAGTGTCACGCTCAGTGGATGAGACTGCCCAGGGCGCAAAGCACTGACCTCGGTATTACCTTCAAAAGATAAAACATCGCCTGAAAAAGCCTGCATCGTAATGGTTAAATTTACATGTGCCGCGACGCGTAATTTAATGGTTTCAGTTTGTGGGCCAACCGGTAATGAACCGTCAACCTGTTTGCCATTCGAATCCGTTATAGAAATATCTACTCGGGTAATACCATCGGGCAAAGTATTCTTTTGTGATGAAGTAGCCTGGGTTTTATTTGAAATGGCGCTTTGTCCTTCAGTACTGGAGCTGACACTGGCGCTAACATAGGCAAAGTCATCTTGATTGCTATCATTGCAGGCAGCCAGTAATAGCAGGGAGAGCGCAGCGAAAATAATAAGTCGCAAAGAAGGGCGTTCAGAAATAAAGAGCATATTTGTTTCAGTCCTTGAAAATCAGAATTAAAGATCTAATTTATATTAATAAATAAACTTGTAGTAACAGGTATTCATTGTGGCTACTAAGAATGCAGAATCATCTTGCCTTGAACCATGTCCAGTATAAAATAATTAAGGCTAAAACAGAATGATTTATTCTATCAACATTGGAAACACGCTAATGCCCGGTTAACCAGGCAGCCTATTTTTTCATTAACCACGGAATAGAGCCAGCCACCGATCGCCACAGTTGCGTGTTCTGTGCAGCATATAATACTGCCTCATCTTTGTCCCCCGAGCTCAATCGCTCAGGCATGCGCTTTGGCATTTTTATGTTTCCAGACAACAGTTTCGGCACAAACTTATTATGCGTTAACGCCTGCTTTTTCAGTAATTTACTGTCTTTGCTATCGCCCGATTCGATGAAACTTATTAATGCGGAATCAAATAAAAAGAAAGCGCCGCTGTCGTGTTGAAATTGCTGGGCGAGTTTTCGAGCCTCACTAAACTGCTTGTTTTGAATGTAGCAATTGCTCAAGGGGTAACGGTTAAACTGGTTGTCAGCCGGGTTGAGAGTAATGCCGCGCTCATAACAGGCTATGGCTTTATCAAACTTTTTCAAATGAGCATAGGTGCTGGCGAGGTTGGTGAGAGCCTCCATAAACGTGCGGGTTTCGCGAATCAGCCAGAAGCGGCCGGTGTTTTTGGTGAAAAAATCTTCACCTAATACGCGCTCACATCCATTAACGGCACGTTCAAGCAATGCGCAGCGTTCGGATGAGTTCGTTGCTTCCCACTGAGCCAACAGCATCAGGGCATTTATATTGTCTGAATCCTGTTTCAATACTTCGTGGGCAAATTGTACTTTTTCAACCGGGTTATCCGTCGCCCAGGCTTGCTGAATGAGCTGGTTGGCATCTATCGCAGGTTGAGAGCTGCCCATAATGGGAATACCCGCAGAGTTTTTAACCGCGCTGGAGGTAATATTGATTTTAGCGGGCTGGCTTTGCTGTTGATGTTTTTTGGCCAGATCAGCATAACCCTGCATCATTTTATTAAACTCGCTGAAAATGTGGCGGGTAACCGTTTCAATTGGCAGCGCGCCATTTTGAAATTTAGCCGTGAGTTGTTGCGCATTATGCAAATTAGAAAAAAAGCTCAGCATCATCCAGAATGATTGGGGCTGGGCTTCGTCTTTGCAATCATCCCATAAATGTTCAGTAAGGGTTAAGCCGAGTTCAAAACCCGTTCCCCAATGGTGCAGGGCGTTGTCCGTAAAGTTAGCTTCAAAGGGCTCGGTGAGCTGGCAGGTTTTTGGGAGGCCAATCAGAAAATCGTTAATGTCCTGGGCGATGTGTTCTTTAACCTGAATAATGGCTTGAAGATTAGGCTCAGCATCTGAGACGAGATTAAGTTGATCACCAAATACCGCCGGCATCCAGTCCCGGTCATTTAACGGGGTAGGTGTACAGTTAATCGCAAATAAAAACCCGAAGAGTGAGTCGAGTTTTAAGGTATTGGCAGGGCGGGGTTCGTCTGCAAGCCAGTTGGCCAATTCAGGAAGTGAAATTGTGTTTTCAGACATGACATATCAGCGATTAAAAAAGGAGGCATATTATCGGTTAAAGTCGATGAAATTAGTAGGCTAGATTTAAGTGCTGGCCCACACTCTCTATTTGGCGAAAGTGAAATTAATGAGGGTGAAAGTGTCAGCTATCGAGTGTGTTGCTCCCCTCTTTGACAAAGAGGGGCTGGGGGAGATTTATCTTTTGTGTGTATGCTTTTGTCGAGCTTATATGTAGTGACAAAATTCGATCTCTTGTGAGCCCAGTGTATTTATCTTGACCGAAATTCAGCTGGGCTTATACCCGCCACTTTTTTAAACGTTTTAATGAAATTGCTGGCGTCAGAATAACCCAGCCTATACCCAATTTCTTCAATGCTAATGCTTTCAAGTTCCATTATCTGTTTGGCTTTTTCAATTCTAAGCTGGATAATATATTGCTTCGGGCTAAATCCTGTTGCCAATTTGAAGCGCCGCAACAAAGTACGTTGACTGAGATTGCAATAATCAGCTAGTTTTACAATTGAAATATTCGAATAAATTTGTTCCGAGCAAAATGTCTGAGCTTTGATAATTAATGGATCGCCATGAGTAAGACAGGGGTAAAACCGCTGGTAATAAGCCTGCAACCTACCTTTGAAATCGAGTAAAGAAAAGCTTGCCACCCTCTTCGCAAGTTCAAATCCGGCAAATCTTGCAACGATATGTAATGCTAAATCCTGAAACGCATAGAGCCCGGCAGCAGTTATTATATCGCCCTGGTCAATCACCATTTCACTTTTTTTAACTGCCTTAATCAAGGGGTACTGTTGCGCCAGGTCATCACATAATAACCAATGTGTTGTAACTTGCTTTCCATTCAAAAGATTCGCTTTAGCAAGCCAAAAAACACCAGCACAAGCAGCCACAAGAATAGCCCCTGATTGATAGCAGGATTTTAATAAAGACAGGGTTTCAGGTGTCGAGAATGAAGGCGGGCTTTTAGCTAAGTAAGGTGGGATGAAGACAATACTTTCATGGCTAATCTTAGGTTCGGGTGATGCAGATAATGGGTGGCAAGTAAATAATTCACGCCCAGCCTGGTAATTGGCTATCGTAAACAGGTCTTGTACTCCATATTTTGCAGAGGCCATTGCATTAGGGTAATCAAGAATATAGATATTAACAGGTGCGGCATTCATGGCTTATTTTAACCATTAATAGTCTAATTTAGCCATTAAGTTCTTAGCCTTTATTTTGTAACCTGTTATCCACTACTTTAAATAAGGAACAATGATGGATAACACAGCACTACTATTAATCGATATTCAAAATGACTATTTTCCCGGTGGAGCACTGCCTTTAGATCAGCCAGAGTTAGCAACGGAAAAGGCCGTGCAGTTAGTTGGCTCGTTTAGGGATCAGCATTTGCCCATCGTGCACATCCAACATGAAAACCTGAACCCTGAAGAGCCATTCATGCGTCCAGCTAGCAAAGGCCAGCGTATCCACTCAAATGTTCAGCCCTCAGCAAATGAGCCGTGTTTCATCAAACATTATCCCAATGCCTTCTGGAAAACCGACCTGGAGCAATATTTGAAACATAATGGCATCACACGCCTGGCGGTGGCCGGTATGATGACGCATATGTGTGTGAGCTCAACAGCGCGGGCAGCAATGGAGCGAGGCTTTGAAGTGACAGTAATACAGGATGCGTGTGCCACGCGCGCGTTGGAATTAAACGGAATAGAAATTTCTTCTGAAACAGTACACCGCACCTCTCTGGCCGAACTAACGATGTTTGCTAAAGTAAAACCGATGAAGATATTTCTTTCAGATATAACCTCACCAGCTTAAAACCTGGTCGCCCGGGCAAGGCTTTTAATTAACGAGAGCAATAAAGTAAAGGGGCGGTAAAAAATGATAACACTAATGATTCTCAGTTGTCACAGACCTCTTTTGGGAGCCATAAATCAAAAATTTGCCCCCCAGGGCTGTGATAACGCTTATTTTTTCGAATTTTCAGGACATATATGGACGCCACATCATCGTCAAAAAACAATTCCTCCATTGTGAATAAATCGTAACGTTTGTTTTGTTTGTTGCCCAACATCATTAAAAACAAAGAAAGGTCGTGCTGACATATATCCGACCTCTTAATGGAAGCATGATAAACGTGTACTTACGGGCCCAAATGAGAGCCGCACCTGGCGCCTAAACTTTCAATGAACCAATGTCCAGGCCAGGCCCTTGTAAGGCGGTGTAACCGCTTTTTTTTATATAACATCGAAATCACCTGAGTTAGCAGTAATAGCATGACTCATAGTTACACTAAGTTTCAAAGGGTGTCCACCTCATCACCCGCAATAATAGTTTTAGAGCGCATCTAATTATAAATGATTATAAGATTATAAAGACCCCCATCATTCATTTGCTAACCAGAAGCGGGCAGTAAGCATTTTTGCACTACAAGAACTCATACTAAAATGCATACATGACGATATCATCGCCATATCAGTTTTTGGCAGGCAAGAGTCAAAATTGTTAGAATTTACTCATATTGAAATTGAGACAGTATTTCAACTGTTTCACCGAGTGCCTTTCTGTTTTGAGTTCCTTCGGTTCTCACTCAACTCAATAATAGTAGCGTCCCGCTGTGGCAGCCAGGATGGGGCGGTGCGAACCTCTCCCACAATATGGCCTCTTGAATTTTCTATCGTTGGAGTAATATGAGCATGAAGTTTATGTTTGTCTTCATCAGATAGGGCGCCAAGGTGATCAAGAATGGCCAATAAGGCGACAGATCGTGCGCGAGTACTGCCATCTGCAATTTTAACTGCAATTCCCAGGCCGCGCTCAGGTAAGGCGGCGACAATAATGCCTTCAGCACCAGTTTTAGCTAGCACAGCACCCTTGGTGGCTTCGTTCAATTCACTGACGACTGATCCGTGCCCGGCGATATAGAGAGGCTCATTGGTAATGGCTTCGTGAAGCCGATAAATGGCTTTTGCGCGACTATCTGATAAATCCACAGGCCTAGCAAAGCGAGCCATGGCGTGTCCTAGCTGCAGTAAAGGCATAGTGGGGGCGGGTAATCCACACCCATCGATGCCAATGGGATACTGTTTAAGGTCAATATCAGCCAGGTCAGAAAGTATGTCTAGCGATAGCTGTTGCAATGGATGTTCGAGATGGTGGTAATTATCCAGTGGTATGTCCAGGTGCAGTGCCGTGGTTAAAAATCCGGTGTGCTTGCCTGAGCAATTGTGATGTATTCTACAGCCCTGCTGGCCGGAAGCTAACAACTGGTGGGCGCTCTCGGTATGTTCGGGCAGAACCGCACCACAGGCCAAATTATCTTCTGTTAGCCCCAGGCGGTTTAACCATGACTGCACCAGATCCTGGTGCATTTGTTCACCTTGATGAGACGAACAGGCTAGTGATAATTCGGCATCATTTAGGGCATATTGATCGCAAGCACCACTTTCAATCAGATGAATAGCGAGCATGGGTTTTAAAGCAGAGCGCGGAAATATTAGTCTATTAATGTCACCCCAGCCTTCAATAACTTGACCCTTAAAATCACATACAACAGCGGCACCAAAATGCTGGCTTTCTACCGTGCCATTACGGGTCACTTCGACTAATAGCTCATAGGTCATGCAGCTGTAACTCCTAAATAAGTTTGTATAATGAAAAAAGAAAGTATTAAGGTTTAAAGGTTAACACTTACTCATATCATCATGAACTTATTATACCGCGGCAATAAATGTGTCGTTTGATTCAGGTTGTATAACGGGGGGAATGGTTGAGGAGGCACGACCAATTCCACCCTCCAGCATAAGTTCAATCACTTTTTCGTAAGAGAACGAATTGGCAATATTACAGGCTTGAGGAAAGTAACTGGAACCATAGGTCATGCCAGGCACCAGGTTTGCTTCCATGAAGAAACATTCTCCGTGATTATCCGTCTTAATGTCGATGCGGCCAAAGTCCCTGACGCCCAGTGCATTAAATGCATCAATGGCCAATGTTGTGACTTTGATTTTTACTTCTTCATCGACAATTTCTATAATTTTTTCTGAATCGTCTTTTTTGGCCTGTGCGCCTAAAATTCTAAGGCCATGAGATGATGTTGGCGGTATGACCTCAACCGGCGATACGAGTAACTTTTCATTGGCTGTTTTGACCACAGCAACGGTAAACTCTCGACCATCCAGATATTCTTCCGCTAAAACAGGTTGACTGAATGCGTTATATAACGAGATGACTTTGCTTTCATAGTCGGTGAAGTTGGTAACAAATGATAAGTCATCAATGCCGTTTCCATTTGCGGCATCCAGCGGCTTTAAAAACAATGGGAAGGTGACCGGTAATTCACTTTCGTTTTTATACTGGCCTGGGGTCGCTAAAAAATAGCGGGCCGTTTTAATGTCTTTGTTTGTCAAATGGGTTTTTGCGAGTACCTTATTAGAATCAAATTTCAGGACTTCCCTCGATGAACCGGTGAAATTAATACGGTGTTGGGCAAAATAATCAGATAGCCAAATGTCATCCCTGTTTTTAACCGGAATATATTTTACCGCTAAGACGACCAGTTCAGGCTGTCTTTTGACAACGTCATATAAATCATTTTTTGTTACACACACATTCAATCTAGCGTGGTGTCCCATCTGCTGAATGGCGTTTAAAAAACTGTTACATGACGTTAAAGAACCAAAACCGCTTTCTTTTAGAGCTTCATTGGGAGTCGTTATTATTTCTATATACATTGGTGCCTTCCGAGTACTAAATTTAAAATAGTGAAACACCGGGCGGTCAAACTTAAGAGTGCGCAATATTTCCGACAAAATGCCAAAAATACGAACAAGTCCATTAACAGCTTTAAGGTGTTGAAATGTAGATGCTTTTTCTGAGATCGGTTAGTCGGCGAAGCTTGGGAGAAGAGATGGGTATAAGAAAACCACGACGTAAATTACGCTGACCGATAGAGCGTAACATAAACCGGAGAAAAATGATGCCTTTATAATCAATGCGCGATATGGGGGCTAACGCAAAGTGTAATTATTTGAGCAGAACTAGCCCTGCTCAAAGTAAAAGAGAGGCATTGCTCATGGGTTTGTAAAGTTGCGTCGCAGCATGGTTAAGCAGCAAAGAAACAGGAAACCTGTTTAATGTGAAGCCAATATGAGGTTAATCAGAGAAATTAACCAGCGAAATTAACCAGCGAAATTAACCAGCGAAATTAATCCAGAAAATTAACCCGGACAGCCGCCCCAGGTTTTTTATTCGTAGACGATGTCTATCTCATTATATTGATATCGTTTTTTAAAAGCATCAAAACTAGCACCGCCAACGAATAACATATTTTTTGATGTCCATTTTAATGCAATATTGTTTGGGTAGCCTTTTGCTCTGTATATATTGCCGCCATTGTTCCCTAAGTCTTCATCAATTCTTAAAATAGAAACTTGAGATGAAAAACCGGTAGTCGCGCCACAACTACGCTCAAACAAAACAGCCTTATGTTTTTTATTCAGAGATTCAACTGTTTGAATAATTGTGTTTTCACAGCCTGCAAATGTTGTTGAAACAATATAAGCAAAAGCAACCCACAAGATAATTGCAACAATTACCAATAATACAAAATATTTAAGTATATTATTAAAGCTCAATATGCACTTAACGAGGCTGGGTTAACTTGCGTCGCGGATTTTAGGTGCATTAGTATTTAACTGCTTGTTGTGCCTGTATATGATTAATGATTTGTAGAGCATAAAAAATTGAGTAATACCGAGCAAAGCAACTAAGATTTTTACAAAATCATCTACAGATGAGAGTCCAGAGATATTTAATAGCAATATTATAAAAAATAAAATTAAAAAATTTAGTGTGTTAAATATAACAACATGAATGATGCGCTTAAAATTTCTGTTAAGTGTTGTTACTATTCCATAAATCAACAAAGAAGAGGCAAAAGCAGCAATTCCAAAAAGTATAAGGGCTGTGTAAAAAATGGCCTGTCCCATTCCTGCCCCACCTGACGCGAATGAAGCACCTGGGAGTGCAAGTAATAATAATTTTATATATATTGTTTTATTCATATTCATTAATTAATAGTCTTTTAATAATCTAGCGTCTTTGTCGCTTAAAGCGGCAATATTAATATTAG